>WOR8_10009480_pt1 | contig 10245 bp, 10 predicted proteins | sample DeeMarSeWOR38_10_FD_19890 | JGI IMG/M metagenome (IMG submission 19890)
AACGACTTCTCCAGCTCCTTCGCCACCTCCCGGTCCGTGCGGGGGAGGAGCTGATCCTCCATCTCGACGACCGTCACGTCGGCGCCGAAGGTCCTGTAGATGTAGGCGAACTCGACCCCCACCGCGCCTCCGCCGAGAACGACGACCGAGCCCGGCATCTCCTCCTGCGCCAGCGCGTCATCGCTCGTGAGGACCGTCTTCCCGTCCGGCTCGATGCCGGGGAGCCCGCGCACCGCCGTCCCCACGGCGACCAGGATCTTTCCCGCTCCGATCTCCTCCTCGCCCGCCCTGATCGTCGTGGGAGATGTGACCACGGCGTTTGCCGCGATCAGCTCGATCTTGTTCTTCCGGAAGAGGAAGCCGACTCCCTTGGACATCCGGTCGGCCACCTTTCGGCTCCGCCGGATGACCTCCCGGTAGTCGACCGAGAGCCCTTTCACGACGATGCCGTAGGCCGCGGCCTCTTTCATCTCCTGGTACAGCCCGGCGCTCTTCAGGATCGCCTTGGAAGGGATGCATCCCCAGTTTACGCAGACGCCCCCGGGCCGGTCCCTCTCGACCACCGCCACCCGCAGGCCGAGCTGCGCCGCACGGATTGCGGCGACGTACCCGCCCGGTCCCGCGCCGATCACCACCAGGTCGAACGTTCTCATGGGATCCCCTCTGCTTACGGTTTGAGCACCACCATCTTGATGCTGGTCATCTCTTCGACCGCGAACCGGACCCCCTCCCTGCCGAGGCCGCTCTGTTTGTTGCCGCCGTACGGCATGTGGTCCACCCGGAAGATGGACGTGTCGTTGATCATCACGCCGCCCACGTTGATCCGGTCGACCGCGTACATCGCTTTTCGGAGGTCGTTCGTGTAGACCCCGGCCTGCAGACCGTACGGGGAGTCGTCGACCATCGCCACCGCATCCTCGAAGCTGTTGTACTCGTAGATCGAGACGAGTGGGGCGAACGCCTCCTGGCACATGACCTTCATCTCGGGCCGTGCGTTGACCAGGACCGTGGGAGAGAGCACCCTTCCTTCCCGCTTCCCGCCGACCAGCACCTTGGCCCCCTCGGCCACCGCTTCCTTGATCCACGATTCGGCGCGCTTCGCCTCCGCTTCGTCGATCATCGGACCGACGTCGCAATCTTTGTCCAGCGGGTTTCCGACCTTGAGCTTCGCCGTGATCTCCACGAACCGTTTCGTGAACTCCTTGGCGATCGACCGGTGCACGTACAGCCGCTGGAGCGAGATGCAGACCTGCCCGGAGTTGGCGAAGGCGCTGACCGCGCACCGGGGGATCGCCGCGTCGAGGTTCGCGTCGGGCTCGATGATCGTCCCCGAGTTGTTGCCGAGCTCCATGGTCACCTTCTTCAAGCCCGCCTTCCGGATGATCGCCTCCCCCACCGGGGGGCTTCCCGTGAAGGAGATCTTCGCGACCCGAGGGTCGGTGGTCATCCACTCCCCCACCGTTCCGCCCGGGCCCACGACGACGTTGAAGACGCCCGGCGGAAGGCCCGCCTCCTCCAGGATCTCCCCGAGGCGGATGGCGGTGAGCGGCGTGGTGGACGCCGGCTTGAGAACCAGGGTGCACCCCGCCGCCAGCGCCGGCCCCACCTTGTGGGCGACCAGGTTCAGCGGGAAGTTGAACGGGGTGATGGCGGAAACCACGCCGACCGGACAGCGAAGGTAGAACCCCATCCGCCCCTCCCCCGCGACGCTCGCGTCCATCGGGATCGTCTCCCCGTGGACACGCTTGGCCTCCTCGGCGGAAAACTGGAACGTCTCGACCGCCCGCTGCACTTCGCCTACCGAGTACTTCCAGGCTTTTCCCGCCTCCCGGCAGATGATGGTGGCGATCTCGTCCTGGTGGTTCGCGAGAAGCTGGCTCGTTTTCTCGAGAATCCGGAAACGCCTGTGGGCGGGCAGCCGCGAATAGGAGGGAAACGCCGCGTGGGCCGCGGCGATCGCCTTCTCGACCGTCTCCCTCGACGCCACGGGGACGTTGCTGATCGTCTCGCCCGTGTACTTGTCGATGACCGGCATCGAATCCCTGTCCTCGATCCACTTCCCGTCGACCAGCAACCGCCCCGGGTTCGCGATCGTCATGGAGCACCCCCTCGGTTTTCCTGTCGGAACGGAACGTTCCCTATTCTACCCGTTTTCCGGGGTCGCTCCCCGACAGGCGACATCGGAGATTCCTCCGGATATCTTGTGCTATCGTAGTTCGCGTATGGAAAAGGGGACCTCCATCTCCCTGGACAGGGCGATCTTCCTCTCCGATGCCCACCTCAACCAGGACGACCTGCATACCCGCAACTTCCTGATCCTGGTGGAGAAGGCCGCCGCGGAAAACATCCCCCTGTTCCTGCTGGGGGACATCTTCGACCTGTGGTTCGGGGCGCCGGGGCTCACCTTCCGCTTCCAGAAGCCTGTGATCGAGCGCATGCGGGAACTGCGGAGAGCGGGCCTTCGCCTATATTACGTGGAGGGGAACCGGGATTTCTATCTGAAAAAAAACCACGAGGGGAGCACCTTCCTCACCGTCTCGGAGGGGGAGCTGGTCGCCGCGGTTGGACCCCGCCGGGTCTTCCTCTCCCACGGCGATACCGTGAACCGGGCCGACCTCGGCTACCGGTTCTGGAAGACCGTGTCGAAAAACCGCCTCGCCTACGGCACCGTTTCCCTCCTGCCGCCTGCCCTGGTCCTCCCCCTCGCCGACCGCATGGAGCGGAAGCTCAAGAGGACCAACCGGCGCTTCCGTGAATCGTTTCCGGAGGAGGAGTCGCGCGCGTTCGCCTTCCGAATGTTCGCCTCCGGGATCGACACCGTCATCCTCGGGCATTTCCACACGGAGAGGATCTTCCGGTTCGGCCAGGACCACGGGAACGGGATCCTCGCGGTGCTTCCCTCCTGGAAGGAGGGAAGGCGGTACCTCTACCTCACCGCGGAGGGGGAGTGCGGGTTCCGGAACTTCCGTCCCGACGCGCCCCTACTGTGACGCGCCTCCCCCCGGCGCCCCCACCCGGATCGTCCTCCCCATCAGCACGACGAAGAGAACCCCTGCGGCCGCCTCGATCGCCCCGAACAGGAGTGCGACCTGGTCCAGGCCAAGCCCCACGGGCATCACCGCCCCGGCGAGCATGCCGGCAAGGCCGACGTTCGCGAGCCAGAACTGTGCCTCCGCCCAGCCGATGCTGCCCACTTTCGGGAGCCCGAAGAACATCGTGGGAATCAGCTTGTACCCGATCCCGTAGATGAGGAACAGGACGAACCCGATGAGCAGCATGTGGACGTGGACGAACTGGAAATTGTCGTTCCCGAACGCGAGCATCCCCACCCCGAGGAACAGGCCCAGGGCGAGGTATGCGAAGGCGACCCGGATGTACCGCCTGCAGAGCCGGTTCAGCCGGTCCTGGGTCTTCCGCTCGAGGAAGGAGAGGTCCGCCGCCATTCTTCACACCGTCACCGAATAGGAGAGAGAGGGGAGCGACGGGTCGGCCACGAAGGTCACCCGGGATCCGCACAGCTTCTCCAGACGGGTGATCTCCTCCCGCTTCTGGTTCACGACCGCCTCCAGGAGGAGGGGGGAGGCCCGCACGACGATCTCCTTTCCCGCCTCCCGGGCGAGATCGCTGTGGATCCTCCGCATCAGCTTCACCACCGTCGCGTCGAGCGTGGGGAGAGATCCCGTGCCGGCGCAGAGGTCGCACCCCTTCAGGAGGACATCGTAAAAGGATATCCCCATCCTCTGCCGGCTGATGGCCACCAGGCCGAACTTCCCCAGGCTGGTCACGTCGGTCTTCGCCTTGTCCTTCTTCAGCCCTTCCTTGAGGATCCTCTCCACCTCCTTGTTGTGGTTGCGGTGCTCCATGTCGATGAAGTCCACGACGATGAGCCCCCCCATGTCCCGGATCCGGAGCTGGCGGGCCACCTCGGCGGCCGCCTCCTTGTTCGTCCGGAAAGCGGTGTCCTCGATGTCCCGGTCGCGGGCGGACCGCCCCGAGTTGACATCGATGGACCACAGCGCCTCGCTCCGGTCGATCAGGATGTGGCCCCATCTGCTCCTCGAGGTTGTACCGGAAGAAGAGAGGACGTTTCTGCCGGTAGAGCTTGAGCTTGCCCTTCTGCTTCGGGTAATAGACGTCGAAGAAATCCGACGCCTTCCGGTGCGAGTCCGGCGAGTCCATGAACACCTCGGCGATGTCCGAGGAGTAGCTGTCCCGAAGGGCCCGGACGACGATGTCCTGCTCCTCGTAGAGCAGCGCCGGCGCCTTCTCGGCCCGAGCGCCTTCCACCGTCCGGTTCCAGAGCTTGACCAGGTTCGTGAGGTCTGCCCGCAGGTCCTTCAGCGGCTGGCCCGCCCCCACGGTGCGCACGATGAAACCCAGGTGGTCGGGGTACGAGAGTTTCTCCATGTTCTTCCGGATCCTCTCCCGCTCCTTCTCGCCGGTGATCTTCTTCGAGATCCCGTACCGCTTCATCCCCAGCATCATCACCAGGTATCGCCCCGCGATGGAGATGTACGACGTGACCGCCGCCCCCTTGATGGGCGACTCCTCCTTGGTGACCTGCACGAGGATCTCCGTCCCCGGCCGCAGATGGGGGCGCTTGTCCCCCTCGTTCCACGTTTCGAGGTTCTCGATGAGAGCCCCGCCGCAATACTCGTTCAAGGGGAGAAACCCGTGTCTCCCCCCCCCGAAATCGACGAACGCCGCCTCGATCGCCTGGGCGACGTTGACCACCTTCGCCTTGTAGATATTCCCCTTGAACAGTTTCCTGCGCTGGTTCTCCACCTCGAAGTAGTCGAGAACGCCCTCGCGGAGGATGGCGACGCGGATCTCCTCGGGGTGGGCCCCGTCGATGAGCATCACCTTCTTCGCTCCTTTTCCCTCGGGAACGCCTTCCTCCTCCCCGGCTTCCTCCTCCCCCTCTTCGGGCTCTTCCTCCCCCGTCCACGGGGTTGCCTCCTCGGACAAGGTTACTTCGGCCCCTTCGGGAGTTTCCGCAACGGCAAGGGGGCCTTCCCCCGCAACGGCATCAGTGCTCACTTTCGCCTCTTCGGCGGCCGGGACCTTCTTCCGTCGCCTGCGTCCCCGGCGCCGGCTTCGCCGACGACCCTTTCGCTCCTCTCCGGCGGAATCCTCGCCCCCCGGGGGGTCGACGGCTCCTCCGGATTCCGCGGGTTCCCCGTCCCCCTCTTCCCCGGCGTCTCCCGGTCCCTGCGGTTCGGCCCGGGCGGCCTCGCCTTCCTGGGCCAAGGCGGACGTTTCCTCTTGTTCCGCCGTGGATGTCTTCTTCCCGCGTCCGCGTCGGCGGCTCCGGTGGCGACCCTTTTTCCCCCCGGCCCGCGAGGCGACCTCCTCGACGACCTCCTGGAAATCCGGCACCGTCCCGGCTCCCCGTTCCCCTTCCGTCTCCGCAGCGCCGGTCTCCCCCGGCGATTCATCGCCGACGGGCTGGGGATCCGTCTCCTGTGCGGGGGAGGTCCCGGACCCGTCGGCGACGGCGGGCGTCCCGTGCTCCTCGCCCGCCTGCTTCCGGCGCGGACCCCGTTTCCAGAACCGGCGTTTCTTCTTCTCTTCCGTCATCGGATCCCTCCTGTTGTAGAGGCCCCTTCGCCGAGGGGCCCTCCCGCCCGCCGTCCGCTCACCACGAGAGGTCGCGCGACCCCTTCCGAGGGACGCCTGTCCCGTTGCCCAGGAACCGGGGGAGGACGCGGGGAAGGTCGCACACGTCCTCGATGACGGCGTGCGCGGGAAATCCCTCCTCCCCGCCTCCCACCCAGACGGTGAACATCCCCAGTTCGCGGGCCGGGAGAAGGTTCTCCCGGAGGTCCTCGCAGAACAGGGAATCCCGAGGGCTGGCCCCGTTCGCCCGCAGCAGCTTCCCGTACGGGTAGGGGGACGGCTTGGCGATATATTCCATGAACTCGATCCCGAAAATCCCGTCCATCAGGTCCGAGACGCCCAGCGCCGCAAGCACCCGGCGGGCATACGACTCGGACCCGTTGGTGAACACCACGCGTTTTCCCGGCAGGGAGGAGAGCATCGTCTCGAGCTCGGGCCGGTGCGGAACGATCTCGGGGATGGGGACATCGTGCACGAACGCGAGATATTCGTCGGGGGACACCCCGTGGTGGTGCATGAGCCCCCGGAGGGTGGTCCCGAACTCCCGGAGGAAATCCTTACGGACGCGGCCGGCGGTCAGCGGGTCCACGCCAAGCCGCTCCTGCACATACCGCTCGATCCGCTCGTCCACGACCCTCCACAGGCGGACGTGGGGCGGGTAGAGGGTATTGTCCAGGTCGAAGACGAACAGCGGCCGCGACGCCATCCCTACCCCCCCCCGATCTCGACGCCGGAAACCGCCAGGGAGGGGCACCCCGTCCTTCCGAACCACCGGAAGTCGTCCCCGACGGCCACGACGTCCCGGAGGAGCGACAGGACGTTGCCCGACACGGCGAACCCCCTGACCGGTCCCCTCTCCTCACCCCCCTCGAAGCGGATGCCCGACGCCCCCACCGAGAAATCCCCCGACACCGGGTCCGCCGTGTGGATCCCCAGGAACTCCACCAGGATGACGCCGCTTCCCAGATCCGCCCGCATCTGTTCCACGGTCCGGCCTCCCGCCGTCACGCGGAGCCCCGCCGTGCCAACCGCCGGGGGAATCTTGGGCGACGGACGCCGGAGGCTCGCCGTCGTACCCGTCCCCATCTTTCTTCCCCAGAATGTGTCGGACAGGTAAGACGCTAGCGTCCCGCTTTTCACCAGGACGTTCCGCCGCGAGGGAACCCCTTCCCCGTCGAAGACCGCGGCTCCCGTCCCTTCCGGATCGAGGGGGTCGTCGATCACCTCCACAAGCGAAGATGCGATGGGCTGGCCGATCTTTCCCGCGAGCATCGATTTCCCTTTGGCGACCTGCGGGGCGAGGAAAGAGGGGGCGAGCACCTCGAGAAGGTCCGCCGCCGCCTCGTTCTCGAGGATCGCGGCGACGCGGCCGGTGGACAGCGGGCGGCCGTTCAGCATCCGCAGGGCCCTGCGCGCGCTTTCCTGCGCGATCGTTTCCGGCCGGAGGTCGGAGAGCCGTCGGGCGAAACCGAACCCGTACCCCGTCTGTCCCTCGACCCCCTCCTCGGCCACCGACTCCACGGAGGCGAAATAGAGGGACTCCCGCTGGGTGCCCTCCTGCCCCCGGGAGTTGCGGAACCGGTCCTCCGTTACCGTCTCCGCCAGGGATGCTGCCCGCACCCTCTTCATCCGGGGATCCAGGGAAAGCGTCCGGATCTCCAGCTCCCGCGCGAAGTCCGCCTTTTCCGTCTCCCCCACCCGTTCGCAGGAGGGGTCGAAGAGGAGCGGCTCCCCGGTTTCTCCGGAGCCCGGGGACCCGGCCTGGCCATCTTCCGGCAAACCGTAGGCGTCGTCCCGGTCGGAGGCGTCCGCGCAGAAGATCGCCGCCTCCACCGTCCGCCGGATGTCGTCTTCCCCCTCCCCGAACCCGAAGGAGAAGCCCATCCTCCCGTCCCGGAACACGCGGACCCCGAGGGACAACGTGTCCGAAAAAGAGATGGCGTCGATCCCCTCGTCGCGCGCCTCGTACCTGCGGACGCGGGCGCGGCGGACCCACAGCTCCGCCTCGCCTCCTCCGCGGCGGGACACGTCCCTCTCCACGAGGGAGAACAGGCGGTCAGGCACGCTGCATCCCGGACAGATCGGACACCAGCGCGACCTCGTCGCAATCGGGAAACTTGGAGCACTTCAGGCAGTCGGTCCAGATCTTCTGGGGCAGTTCGGACTTGTCCACCCGGACGAAACCCAGCTTTTCAAAGAACTCGGGCTTGTAGGTCAGGGCGAACACCCGCGTGATGCCGAGGACGATCGCCTCGGAGATGCACGCCTCGACGAGTTTCGTCCCCACTCCCCGCCCCATTTCCCCCTCGCTCACGGCAAGCGAGCGGACTTCGGCCAGGTCCTCCCACATGATGTGGATCGCGGCGGCCCCGATCACCTTCCCCCCGTTCTCGATGCATACGAAGTAGTCGCGCAGATTTTCGTAGATCTCGCTCAGCGACCGGGGGAGCATGTCTCCCTTGCGCGCATAGTCGGCGATCAGTCTCTGGATCGCCTTGACGTCTACCATCCGGGCCTTCCGGATCATCCCCGGGCCGCTCCCTTGATCAGTTCCCGCGCCTGCGCCTGTGCTTCCTCGGTCACGTCGCTTCCCGATATCATGCGCGCGAGTTCCTTAATCCTATCCTGTTTCGTCAGCGGTTGCACCCCGGTGGCGACCGAGCTTCTCCCGGCCCGCTTGACGACAAGAAGGTGACTGTCCGCGAAGGCGGCGACCTGCGGGAGATGGGTCACGCACACCACCTGGGCCGACCCCCCGAGTCCCTTCAGCCGCGCTCCGACCCGCTCCGCCACCTTCCCGCCGATCCCCGTGTCGATCTCGTCGAACACCATCGTCCGGTTTCCCCTTCCCTTCGCGGAGGCGTTGCGAAGGGCGAGCATGACGCGCGAAAGCTCCCCCCCGGAGGCCGTCACGGAAAGGGGTCGCATCTCCTGCCCCGGGTTGGCGCAGAACATAAGTTCCGCCTCGTCGAACCCGTGAGCCGAGAGGGATTCCGCCCCGGGCGCCCGGGAAACGAGTTCGGCCCGGAACATCGCCCCGGCCAGCGCCACCCGGGAAAGCTCCTTTTCCACCGCGGGCCCCATCCGCTTCGCCCCCTCTCGCCGCCTCCCGCCCAGGTCCGAGGCCGCTCGCACGCCTTCCTCCTCCTGCTTCCGCAACTCCTCCCGCAACCGTTTCTCCTCTTCGCGCACTCCCTCGAGGCTTTCCCGCTCCGCCCGGATCTCCGCAAGCACGGCCAGAAGTCCCGGGACGTCGGTCCCGTATTTCCTTTTCAGGCGCCGGATCTCGCTCAGCCTCTCCTCCGCCCGCTCCACCGCCTCGGCCGACAGGTCGACCGCGGCCGACATCCCGGAAACCTCCCGGGCGACTTCCTGGGCCTCGATCTGGATCGACCGCACGCGCTCGACGAGGGCGGCGATCCTCGGGTCAACCGCCGCCGCCTCCTTGAGCCGGGAAACGGCGAAGGAGAGGGAGGACGACGAGGAATGCTCCGAGGAGGACAGGGCGTCCTCGGCGCCCCGGAGCGCATCCTGCACCTTCGAGGCGTTGCGGAAGACGAGGAGGTCCGCGGCGAGGCTCTCCTCCTCCGCGGGGTCGGGTGCGGCCCGCGACAGTTCCTGGATCTGATAATCGAGGTGTTCCGCCCGTTCGCGGGCGTTCGCACCGCGCACGGCCGCCTCCTCCACCTTCCGCCGGAGTGCGGAGATCTGCCGGTACAGCCGACGCATCTCCGCCGCCTCCGGAGCCGTTCCCGAGAAATCGTCCACCGCCGACAGCGCGGCCGTCCGCGACAGCAGTTGGGGAACGCTGTGCTGCCCCACCAGCTCCACGAGCAGCGGCGACAGCTCCGCGAGGGCGGACTGCGAGACCATCCGGCCGTTGAAGTAGGCCCGGCTGCGCCCCGAGGCGGGAATCACCCGCCGGAGAACCAGCTCCTCCTCCCACGGGAAGCCCGCCTCCGCCCACGCCTCTTTGAGGTCCGCGCGCCCCGAGAGATCGAAGCGCGCAGAGACCTCCGCTTCCGCCGCCCCCGTCTTCACGGCCATCGGGTCCGCCCTCTCCCCCAGCGCGAGGCGGATCGCCTCCACGAGAACCGATTTCCCCGCCCCCGTCTCCCCCGACACGATGTTCAGCCCCGGGGCGAACGGCACGCGGACGTCGCTGAAGATGGCGAGATTGTGAACAGAGAGCTCGATCAGCATTTCAGCAGGAAAATCAACGCTCTCCCCACTTGAGCTTCGTCCGGAGAACGTCGAAGTAATCCTTGAACGGGGAGCGGAAGAAGCGGATTGGGGCCTCCGCCCGCTTCACCTCGATCACGTCCCCCTCCCGGATCCCGAGCCCCACCTGCCCGTCCAGGGTGAGAAAGACGTCGGTTTCCCGGGTGAGCAGCCTCGCCCGGACCACCATGTCGTCGGGGATGACGATCGGCCGGTTCGTGAGCATGTGCGGGCAGATCGGAGTGATCACGATGGTACGCAGGGTCGGGTAGAGGATCGGCCCCTGCGCCGCGAGGGAGTATCCCGTCGAGCCGGTGGGCGTGGAGATGATCAGCCCGTCCGCCTTGAACGACGAGAGGTAGAGGTCCCCGATCGTGGTCTCGATGTCGATGATCCTCGCGAGCG
>WOR8_10008078_pt1 | contig 10244 bp, 9 predicted proteins | sample DeeMarSeWOR38_10_FD_19890 | JGI IMG/M metagenome (IMG submission 19890)
TTAGCGGCTCCAAGACCAAAGCCAGTCCTGCCGGCTCGCAAACTTCGGCGCACACTTTCAGATTTTCAATACAGTTGGCCATCTGGTAATCGTGTTCCAGTTTGAGGCTGATATTACCCGGCACAAAGGTCGACCACTTTGCATTGACTCGCTTGGCCACCTCAACGGCCTTTTTCATCTGAGCACGAAGCCGTCCGTGCAAATCCTTTGACGTGCTTGTGGTAAATTCACTTCTGTCAAAACCGCCCGATGACACAAATACCCCCATCGTCATATCAAGCTGCTTCATGGTTTATCAAGCTGCTTCATGGTTTTGGCTATGTCGTTCTGCAGCTCAACGGATTTACTCATCATGCCGTTGTCTTCCCAAGCGGTAAAGCCCTCATCGGCGGCAAATTTCAACTGGTCGATTGGATTGTTGCCGGCACTGTTTTTGAACATCCCGAAATGCGGCGCATATTTCATGCGAAATTTGGCCCGTCTGGATTTGGCCCCTTGTGCGATTCTGCTTTGTGCCCCCATTGCTACTGCTGCCCCTGTTGTCATACCTGCTGTCATAAAATCTCTGCGGTTCATTATCTGTCCTCCAAATAAGATTGTTCTTTAATTGTATTGATGACTTTGTGTTCCTGGCTGTCAATATACTATTATTTTGTTCAAAAAGCCATACTGTATTTACCAATATTGACTTGTTTAAGAGCGACAAATATGTTACTTTATCAAATGAATCATCATTTTAGAGAAAGGAAATTGAGATGAGCCGATACGCAAAGAACAGGTCCTTTAGCCGGCTCCTTCTGTCAGTAGCTATATTGATATGCAGTACAGCTCGACAGGTTCACGGCGCGGCCGAACAACATTTTGGTAACAGGCCCTTAAACTGGAGAAACTATCAACAATGGAAGGGCATTATGCCGGTAATTAACCACGAAAGCCGGGTTTACCATACGTGGGTCAATGGCAATGAACACTTTTACTATGACGGCGGCACAAAGGATCTGAATGATATCCTGCAAAAGTTTGCAGCCCTAAGTATTGATGTCCGTGAGGTTGTTCTCCGGCCCGGCCCTAAAACAGTGATGACATTCAATAAAGAATATCAAATTGCTTACAACTGCTTGTTGCATATCCAGGGGGGCATTACGAGACATGAAGAAGAAGGTACCAATGTTTTTGATAAATACCCCACGATGACCGTTTTTGTTGATGATAGTAATATTACCCTGGAGCGTATTAAGATACCCGCAGGTGTTGCCCTCATCGAATTGGCCGATTTGAGGAGCCGATATTTGAAAGGCCTTAAAAGTAAAGATAAAAGTGTTCGCGGCTACGCCGCTTTCTTTCTGGCAGAAGTAGATGTCTATAGCGAATCTAATGTTTTAGCCATTGTCACACTCCTGGACCAAGAGGATATGTGGGTTCGCCTTATGGCCGCAAACTCTTTGTCAAGATTCGGACGCAAAGCCGAGACTGCCCTGCCAGCGCTAAAGAGAGGTCTTCAGGACGGTAATGAAAGGATAAGAAACCGTTTTCGGGAAACCATCGAAAAAATTGAAATCGCAAAAGATACGATTGAAGCGGAACAAAAGCACAACCAGATCCTTAAAAAGATATCTCAATTCCTAAAAAGCCATTATAAAGAAAAATCCGAATCAAATACTGAGCTTAAAGAAAAGAGTGCACAGAAAACAGTAGATACAAAGAAGCGAGAGCCCATATATGACCCCAACGCCGATGCCGGGAAGCAAATTAGTGATGCAATTGCAAAGGTCAAAAAGGAAAACAAGCATGTCTTGATTGTATATGGCGGAAATTGGTGCGGCTGGTGCTATAAACTCCACGACTGTTTTAACCAGAACGCCGATATCAGAAAGCTCCTGAAATATGAATATGAGTTGGTTATGGTTGATATCAATGCAAATGAAAACCTTCCAAAACGCTTTAATGCAAAACCCGTTGGCTATCCTTATCTTACTGTTCTCGATTCAGAAGGTAAGGTCCTCATAAACCAAAGAACTGAACCTTTTGAAGAGGGGAAAGCTCATGATCCGAAGAAGGTCTATGCTTTTCTATACAAATTCAAGCCTAAACATTTGAATGCGGAACGGGTGTATAGGCAGGCCCTGGCCCTGGCGCAAAAGGAAAACAAGCGGGTATTTTTACAATTTGGTGCGCCTTGGTGCGGCTGGTGTCACCGACTCGAAGACTTTCTTGCAGAATCCCAGATTGCAAAAATCATGGCTCAGGATTATATCCTGGTAAAGATTGACCTCGACCGAATGGCCGGGGCGGAAGCAATTGATAAACGCATCCGCAAACAGGGTGGTGGTATCCCATGGCACGCCATTCTTGACGCTGAAGGCAGGGTGTTAATTACATCTGACGGCCCTAAAGGCAATATAGGCTATCCTGTCAAACCGGCCGAAATTGCACATTTCATTCACATGATAAAAGAAACCTCTCGCAACATCACTACAGAACAAATATGCACAGTCCAAGAAATCCTGAGCCAACAACAGAAGAAATGAGATGTGCTTTTGACCTGTCAGACAATCGTTTAGATTTAAACCGCTTTTACAACTTTAAATTTCACGCTTTAGTTTATATAGTCGACAACATCATCTTTACGAACATATCCGGGGGGGATTGGGCCGGTTTGCCTGTAATTTGAAGGTATTGCATAATCTTTTAGGTTTATAGAACCATCATTGTTAAGAGCGGACGGAGCAGTAGTAAAGCACCAGATATCGCTCTTGTAAATATTGGGTATAGGGAAGGTCGGGTCCCAGCGGTGACAATCGATCTGGTCAACCCGCCAGTAGTATTTGGTGTTATCCAAGAGGCCGGTCACTAATATGTTCGGTTCCTCCGCAGTGGCCACAAATTCCGGCGGTGGATTAAAGGGATTGTATACGGCATTGTTCACATCTTCCCAACTCGTGCCCATGTAAATTTCGTGCTCTACAACACCGTAACCCGGCTGCCAGGAAAGGAGGACGTCCGTTTCTACAAATGTGGCCTCGTTAGGCGGATCCGGTGAAGTGGCCTTGAAGTCCTGAATAGTAAACTCCCAGATATCACCGGCAAACGTATTGCCAAGGGCATCGGTTGCATCGACAGTCCAGTAATACGTTGTGCCTCGAATAAGACCATCATCAGCCGGGGGGGTCTCAGGGTGACCTGCAAAAAACACGTATTCCCATCCCGGTATTTGTCCATATGGCGGTGAGCCAAGGTTGGCATCCTCGGCGCGGCTTTCCACCTTGCTGTAATCATCACTGAAGTAGCCGGTGTGCTCGACCGCGGTCGCTCCCGGGATGAAAACAAGCTTGGTCCATATATAATATTCACCCAAATATTGAATTCTCTCGCCTGGAATCACAATCCCATCAGCGGGGAAGTCCGGCTCGGCCGATCCGGGTATAGTAGTAAAGCACCAGACATCGCCCTTGTAAAGCTCATCCGCAATGAAGAACGGATAGTGGCGGACAGCCTGGTCAATCCGCCAGTAGTACGTAGTATTTAGCGCAAGTCCGGTTACCAGTATGTTCGGTTCCTCCACACTGGCCACAAATTCCGGGGGTTGATTTATCATATCGTAACGGGCATTGTTCACATCTTCCCAACTGGTGCCCATGTAAATTTCGTGATCTTCGACGATGTAACCCGACTTCCAGGAAAGGAGGACATCCGTTTCTACAAATGTGGCCTCATTAGGCGGATTCGGTGAAGTGGCCTTGAAGTCCAGAATAGTAAACTCCCAGATATCACCGGCAAACGTATTTCCAAGTGCATCGGTCTCATCGACAGTCCAGTAGTATTTTTGGCCTCGAACAAGAGTTTCATCAGCCGGGGGAACCTGTGGATTACCTGCAAAAAACACGTATTCCCACCCCGACACATGTGCGAAAGGCGGCGAGCCGAGGTTGGCGTCCTCGGTGCGGCTTTCCACCTTGCTGTGATCTTCGTTGAAGTAGCCGGTGTGCTCGACCGCGGTCGGGCCCGGAATGAAAATAAGCGAAGTCCATATATAATCATCGTCATAATACGTTATTGTTTCGCCGGGAATCACAACTCCATCAGTGGGGAAGTCCGGCATGGCCTCTCCGAAGTTGCAGCAGGGAGGATCATACGGATTAGCACAATCAAGCCAGTATTGTACAAAAACTGCCAGGTCATTGATATCCTTACCGCCGGGAACATTCCAGCCGGCAGCAATAATAGAAAAATCACCGAAGTCTACGTAACAATCTCCATTCCAGTCGCCTAAAACGTCAGACATGCAGCGATATATGCGAAACAAATCATCACTTGTGTCACTGGCGTTCGGGGCATTAGTGTCGGTGATTCGAATCAGGCACTGGTTGGAAAAAATTGATGGAACCAGCCAATCGTAAGAGCATGTATTAGAGACAGGATTGGAGTCTACCGGAACCCAGTTGTTTCCATTGTCGATGGAATAATCCAACAGATAATTGCCGCCGCAGTTCTCACCTCCGGAGACCTGCCATCTGATTGCATACGTAGAGCCTCCGAGCAAACGTTCGTCGCCGTTAGGATTTAGTATAGTAAGCGTTTGATCCGGGGCCTCGACATGAAAATTAATGTTGAAACCTCCGTACGTGCCTGCTGTTAATACGAGTAGCCATATAAGAATTGATTGCCTTTTCATTTGTTTTCCCTCACAAAAAAACAAAAAGACGATACAATGCCAATATTTCCGCTGGTGCAATTTATTATTATATATGTTTATGACCGAAAGTCAAATGATTTTTTTGCCACGGAGAGAGCACAGCTTTTTTTAGTTAGTTTTCCACGGATGCCGGGATTGGGCGTAAAATATTGTTGTAGAGGTGGGCACTGGGTATAATGGCGGCATGAACTGAGCGGGTATCGACATATACACCCTGTTGCTTTGACTATTGATAAGCAGCTTTTCCTACGGTATCTCTGGGTCCGGTGAAACCCGGCCCACCAGCCGCGACATAGCCATAGCTGGCGCCGGACTTGTCCGGACTGATCCAGAAGGAATACAGGCTGCCATTGTTCAAGTGAAATTTGAACCTGACCGGTTTACCTTCCACAGATGAGAGGTCTTTTCCGCCATTCCAGGTTATCTGCCGGATTGTGCTGTCTGTTGAAGCCGCATCACAATTATCAAAAGTCAGACCTTTAATCGGTTTCTTATCCTTAGTTAGTACTTCAACACATAATTGGCCGTTGGGATTATTCACGTTGACGAAGAGATATTTACCTTTGAAGCTTACCGGTCTTGTAGTTAACGTACCGGTATTCTTATCCGCATCCATAGAAGCAAAGCCATCACGTCGCATTGTGGCCAGGCCGGTGTGGCAATTACCATCCCAATAGCCATCGCCAATCATTCGACCACTGACATAAAAGTAGAGTTTATCCTTTACAACCAGACAACAGCCGCCCGCACTCTGTACGTTGCCCCAGTTCCAGGCGCCTTCAGTGGGATTGACTGTAAGAAAACGCGTCCGGTCAGGCCGATGCCAATGGAAACCATCACGGCTGAAGCCAACCAGCACCTCGTTTCGCTTTTGTATCTTCAGCCGGGCACACACACTGTTAGGAGGTCCCTGCCAAATAGAAAACAATCCCAGCATAAGGCTCTCGTATGCAACGGCATCGTGATTGTATAATTGCGGCTCAATATTGCTGTATTTGGGGTCAGGATGATGTGGGTCTAAACGGTCGGCGCATATCCAAAGTACAGCACCTTCTACAGCCTGCCTGGTGCCGGCAATTGCATCAGCATGTTCCAGGTATGCACGTGACCGACCAACATCTGGGCGGCCGGTCCGCAGTCCGAAAATCCATTTTTTTCTAAATGGATTGTAATGCACGGTCGTGCGGTCACCAATCTTTGTTCTGCTTGTTGCAACAGGTTCCGACCAGTGGATACCATCCGGAGAGCAGCGTAAGGCGAGAGACCACCTGCGAGGAATTTGTGTGGTGACAAACATTTTATAACGTCGCTGCGGATCCGGGTCCTGTTGGTCGAGCCATACGGTGCTGGAATCACGGTATCGGCCACCGCTGGCCGGGTCGACACCTCGATGGCTTAAAACTTCGTTCGTACCCTCCCGGACATCGAACGACGGTTTCTCCCATTTAATACCGTCACGGCTGACTGCCATACAAGTGCTGGAGATATAACCACCCATGTACCATATCTTGAACAGCTTTTCTTTCGGGTCATAAAAGACACCATCGCTGAAAGGGGCGGCGGCTCGCGCACTATCGCCACGTTCCCAGGGCTTGTCAGGTTTTAGAATGGGATTTGCCGGGTGATATTGGGGCCTATGGTATGTACGTTTGAGTGTTGTATTTTCAATCAGGAAATCGTCAACAAACAGTTGCCTGCCGACATCAATAGGGATGACCTCGGGGGGATCTTGCAAATAAGGGACCGACATCGGTATTCGGGTAAGCTTTTCAATCTGAGGAGGCCATTTTTCTGGCAGAATAATACCGTTGTACAGTGTCTCTGCGGCCAATGGCGTCTGGATTCCTGCAACAATAAAAGTCCAAATGATACTCCTGTAAAGAAATGCTTTTCCTGTTATTGATGTGTTTCGTTTATTGCATAGAACCATAAATGTCTCCTCCTGTAAAGTTGCAGATAATTATGTTAAACTCACTTGCTTTTGTCGGTAATCCATTGAAGAGAAAATCCGGAGAACACGAAGCGTTTGTTTCCATCATCTTCAAAAACACAGCATATACGCCGTTTCTATGGCGGTTTGTTTTATACCAAATTCCCGGAAAGTAATCAAAATAAAGGGGACAATTTTATTAAAAAATTTCATCATAATCCCGGGTTCGAGTAGTGAATTCGGACGGGCAAACGCGGTTTTTCACGGAAGCCGGGATTGGGGGTAAAATATTGTTGTTGATGCGAAAACTTAGTATAATGGCAGGATGAAATGAGCGGGTGATAAATTTAATGAAAGGAGATGTTATGCAAGCCAGATATTCACTGTTCTCTTTGTCAGTGGTATTCTTCACAGTATTATTTTCGTCAAATATGTGTTTAGCCGGCAGCAAAAGGCATTTTCGAAGCGAAGCCAATGGCTATTCTATCGCAATCCCTGATGGATGGGTTAAGGTACCGGATGAAATTGTAACTGAAAGGTTTAAATTTCTATCTTCTACAGAATCCAAAGCCGCATATTCTTTTGAGATGGCGTTTCAACAAAGTTCATCCGGTCAATGGTTTGTGTATCCCTACGTACTTGTTCAAGCAATGACATATTCGAAAATAGGGCTAGACAGACAGATACAGAAAAGTGAGTTTAAAAAAATTATATCCGGATTGACCGGACTTGATATAGACGATGTGATTAATGAAAATATTTCCGACGATGCAAAGGGTTTTATATCGGGAGGAGCAATAGGTGAAGTGTTATTAGACCAGGAGAATAATCTTTATGTTTTTGGATTGGAAATGAATGTAGATGGCGTTGGTAAAATACAAGGGCAAGTTGCCGGACATTTTGGTCGGCATTCAATCATTCAGGTGAATTTTTACGACTTGAAATCCAACTGGGGTCAAACAGCAACTGAGAGAGAATTGATTCAAGAATCTTTTAATTTTGACCCCGCAATGGCCTATAACGAGGATGCCCAGAAACAGGTCGGATTTATTGGGAGAGTCTTACCCTTTGCGGTGTTGGTACTAATCCTTGTAGGCATAACTGTTGCGTGGAGATATGTAAAGATTAAGGCAAGTTATAAGAAAAATGACAACTTACAAGATGGTTAACTTATTCATACTATCCAGCGGGAATCGTTAAAATGGTGTGATGATAACTTCTTTTAAAGGGGATAAAATGGCAAAGACAAAGGTTGAAAAAGAAATGCGTAATATGAAACTACATAAAACAATGAAGGTGGGAAATATTACAATCCTGAAGGTTCCAGGTGGGTGGATTTACTGGAATGAGTTCGGCGCCAGGGGCGCTGTGGCGGGAGTTTTTGTGCCTAACAGCGAAGAGTCTTTTTCAATGATATTGGAGATGCAAAAGAAGTTGAAGCAATCAAAGAAGTAAAAATCTCAAAAAACCAATCGTTAAAATGGTGGATTGGAATGAGCGTGTAGCAAATCTGATTAACGGTAACGAATATATTCCGCTACGCGGCTCGGTGCTATTTTGCGATTATTGTGACAGGAATTTCTTTGAGACGAAGTAAAAATCTTGATTTTCCGAGATAGATTTGATATTCTAAATGAAATGAGGCATAGCATAAGAGCTGCGTAGCTAAGCCTTTTATATGGGAAATTCCCAATAGAGTCTTAAAAAGGAGAGGAAAAATGCATAAAAAGATCATATTCCTGTTGATCCTGATCCTTGTAACGATTCAATCCGCACACGCTTCAATTTATTTGGATGTCTGGACAGATCAATATGTTTACCACCTCGATGAGCCTATAACAGTTTATATCTATGGCACTGGCTTTGGTTTTCCTGGTCCAACACTGCAATTCCCAACTTCCTGCCAGGTTGACTACATTATGGATGGGACATACGATTCTTTCCCTGGATTATGCATTTATATAGTAACATACGTTACCCTGCCACACACGTGGGAGATAGAACATGACTTTTCAGGATATGCTCCCGGCGTTGGTTCTCACTCAATAAGTGCCTATATGCACCCGCCACATGGTATGTTTTGCTCGTCTGAAACAAACTATTTCATTGTCATTCCAAATCCAGACATAAATCGAGACGGCCGGGTTGATTTTAGAGATGTCTCAATCTTTGGAAAAGCATGGAAGTCTACACCATCGGATGAAAACTGGGATTCCTCCTGTAACCTGGCACCACCAAACAATATCATTGATGAATCCGACCTAAAGGTAATTGCTGACAGTTGGCTCATAGAGCTTGAATATTGAAGATTTTGATATTTATGAGATAAAGGTAGCCGACGAAGCCGAGGGCGAACAAAAACCATAAATATCGAGACACCCAGCGTCAATCGTTAAAATGGTATAGTATTATAAGGAGAAATTGATTATGAACAGGAAACAAAAGATTTGTCTTTTGGCGGGGATAGTTTTATTTGCCGTTCTTGGTCTTTTTCCACGGTGCTGGGTTTCGGCCGGGCCGGGCACAAATCCCTTACCCCGCCGGTGGTTTATCCTGAACAACTCAAGGGCTTTCGTGATTAGAGACCGCACTTATTTTTACATTCAGCAGGCCGTGATTGGCCTGGCTACCATAGGATTGGTTCTTGCCCTCAGAGACAAAAAAACGAAAGAAGTGGAAGGATATAAATAAATCGAGAAAATGGGGATGTTATAAGGAAGCAATTATATACATAATTTGACGGGAGGAATTAGATGACGATTGAGCGAAAAGGAAAATTCCTGATCGATATGGAATTAGCGGGTGGACTTTCTATCGGAATCGAATCGGATAAACTATCGGCGTGCGTTAAAGAGGCGCGCAGAAGAAAAGCCGTTGGAGTGTTCGGGGCGCCATACTTCGGCTTTAAACAAGACAATTTGAACTTCCTGGCTGAGCTGCCTGATCTGAAATCAATATGGTTCTGGGATGTCAAACTGAATAATGTCGAAGGGGTGTATGCATTAAAGCATCTCAAAAAATTTGGCATTCACCCCAAACGTCCGGGAATCGACTTTAGCCGTTTGGCAACACTGGAGCAACTGGTTTGGGATTATAACAAGAAAGATACGGGAGTGGAAGCACTTAAGCGGCTAAAGCTGTTTCACATTTGGCATTACAATCCGAAGAAGAAGACTTTTGATAGCATTGTTGTTCCTAAGTCAGTTACAGAGCTACAGATAAACTGGGCCAATCCCCGTTCCCTTGATGGCCTGCCCGTTATGCCAAAACTAAAGCGGCTTGAAATTGCCCGTTGCCGTAATTTAGAGACCTTGGCCGCACTGCCACAGATCGCCCCAAGACTGGACTTTTTATTTGTCGAGGCCTGTGGAAGAGTCTCCGATGGCAAGACAGTCGTGAAGAAACTGTCAAAATTAAATAACGCTTTTGTGCATGATACGATATTGGTCAAGGACAAGAAACTTGTCTTCGAAAAAATCCGAAGAATATGAATCAGGCTGCGGTACGGCAAGTAATTTAAATGGTTAATTATTTGCGATTGGGTATCATGCTCGCCAGGGGCGGGTTCTGGTCAGGTTTTTCAATGTGTTTTTTGTGATAATTACGTCTTCGCGAATCTGG
>WOR8_10009864_pt1 | contig 10244 bp, 7 predicted proteins | sample DeeMarSeWOR38_10_FD_19890 | JGI IMG/M metagenome (IMG submission 19890)
CAGGACGCAGAAGACCTGGTTCAGGAATCGTTTGTAAAGGCATACGAAAACATCCATCGCTACAAAGACTCATGGAAATTCTCGACCTGGCTTTTCACTATAGCCGCGCGTCTGGCAAGCAGCCATCTCAGAAAGTCACGCTCTTTCCAGACGGTCGTGGATATTGAGTCCCCCGCTTCGGAACCGGGGAGGAAGATTATAGAGAGGGAGACGCAGCAGGGGCTGTGGGATTTGGCAAAGGGCCTGTCCGAAAATCAGTACCAGGCCCTGTGGTTGAAATATGGACAGGATATGTCGATTAAAGAAATCGCGAAGGTCTTAAGAAAATCCCAGGTCAATGTAAAGGTAATTTTGTACAGGGCCAGGATAAATCTGGCAAATAGATTACAGAATGTGGATGTAAAAAGCGAAGTTCAGGCCGATACATCCTCTAAGGAAATATTATCTGTTATGAAAGTTGAAGGTGCATAATGTTCTGTTGGTTATTCAGATTGATGATTTCCCACTCGGCCGATAATGATAACCGGCCGTCGGGGATAGTTCGGGAGCATATATCTCACTGTGCAGATTGCAGCCAATTTTATCAGATATGTCGGGCATTGGCCGAAAGTTTAACACGCCAGGCGTCAATCTCAAACTCGCCGACTCCGCGCCGACTGAAAGAAAACATTCTAAACGCCATACCCAGCCAAAGAACAAAAACACACAAAGTAGTAATGAAATTATGGATTGCCGCGGCGGCCGCCTGCGTGGCTTTGATTATTGTCACCGGTGCCTCTTTGATCGTCATGAATCGGGATGACCGAAAAAATGTTCCGCCCGATCCACAACAAATGACCATTGCGATTCAGGAGCTCCGCTCTGTTTACTGGAAGGTAGGCCGGGACCTGCCAACTACCTGGCCCCGGGTTATTGAAGAACCCCTGGCAAGTGAGTTTAAAAGTTTAACGAACGACACACAGTCGGCGGTCCGGTTCCTCGTCGCATGTGTAGCAGTGGACATAGCTGATACCAAAGGCCGAGCAGTAAACTGAAACACGAAAGTAACGTCCCCGATTATTAGAAGTTGTTATTGAAGTATTCCGGCCGGCCGTCGTCGCTGTCATAATTTGTCGTATCCTCCCCGTCAGCACTAAGGGCGATTCGCCTGATACTCTCGGCCTTCTTCGTGCTGCTGTCAATTGTAACGAGGATTGAATTCATTTTCACATTGCCCGTCGCTATCTCAAAAGGAAACGGCATCTGTGTCCTAAACGACTTCAAAACGCTTTCAACACCCCGCCCCAGCACCGAATCGTGTGCACCGGTCATACCAATATCAGTGATATATGCAGTGCCATTCGGCATAATTCGTTCGTCGGCGGTCACAACGTGTGTATGAGTGCCGAAACATAAGCTGACGCGGCCGTCAAGATGATAGCCCATCGCAATTTTTTCGCTGGTCGCTTCGGCGTGAAATTCAACGATTATGATATCGGCCTTCTGACTCAGTTGAGGCAAAAGCCTGTCAATAGTATTGTAAGGACAGTCAGCCGGCTTCATAAACAACCGGCCTATCAATGTAACCACCGCCACTGTTGGTCCTTTACTGGTCTTGTAAATTCCGAAACCACGCCCCGCCGCAGGCTCCGAAAAATTCGCAGGACGAGCGATATTCTCCGATGTCTCAAGCGTTTTGATTATATCTCGTTTGCGGTAGGTATGGTCACCTAATGTAACAAGGTTTACGCCGTAACGAAGCAATTTATTGTAGATCTGTGGTGTCAGGCCCGAGCCCCCGGCCGCGTTCTCTGCGTCGACTATTACACAATCGATATCCAAATCTCTAACAAGCGGCTTTAGCTTGTCGGCAATTATACGCCGGCCGGGACGGCCAACTACGTCTCCAACACATAGTATATTCAGCTTCATAAATGACACCCGCTTTTACTTGGCGTACTCGATGCAGCGAACCTCGCGAAGCAACGTAACCTGGATTTCGCCCGGATAGGTCATTTCACCTTCAATCTTGGTTGCAATATCACGGGCTATCTTCATCGCAGCGTCATCGCTCACCTTCTCCGCATCAACAATAACACGGATTTCCCGACCCGCCTGAATCGCGTAAGCATTCTCTACGCCCTTGAAGCCCCCGGCGATTTCTTCAAGCTTCTCCAAACGTTTGATATATCTCTCGAGCGTCTCTCTCCGGGCACCTGGACGTGAAGCGCTTATCGCGTCCGCAGCGGCAACAAGAGGAGTATAAGGATTGTCCGCAGGAATATCACCGTGATGTCCTTCCACGGCATTGAGAATGATTGGCGACTCGTTAAAACGCTTGAGATAATTTGTGCCTATTACGGGATGACTGCCTTCGACCTCATGGTCTATGGCCTTGCCGATGTCGTGCAGTAGTCCGGCACGTCTTGCTATCGAGCCGTCAAGACCAAGCTCATCGGCCATAACCTGGGCCAAATATGCAACTTCAACACTATGGCGAAGAACATTTTGACCGTAGCTTGTCCTGAAACTCAAGGCTCCGATCAAACTGAGCACCTTGTTGCTCAATCCCCTTACGTGCGTCTCGACGGCGGCGTCCTTGCCAAGTTGTAACAGCTTATGGTTCACTTCTTTTTTCGTCTGCGAAACCAGCTCCTCGATACGCGATGGATGTATCCGTCCGTCTTGAATCAGACGTTCCATCGAAAGACGGGCGACTTCACGCCTGACAGGATCAAACCCGCTTACAACAATCATTCCGGGTGTGTCGTCCACGATAACATCGACACCCGTTGCTTTCTCAAACGCACGGATATTACGGCCTTCCCGCCCGATAACCCGCCCCTTCATATCGTCATTCGGAATATCAACGGTGGAAACAGACACTTCGCAAGTCTGTTCGGCGGCATAACGCTGAATGGCGGCGCTAATTATTTCACGGCTTTTTTCAATTGAAGTCTCGTTACATTCTTCCAGCTTACGTTGAATCAATGCCGACATCTCATGCTCGCACTCATCTTCGAGCCGTTTTAAAAGCAACTCTTTCGCCGCTTCGATATCCATTGCTGTGATCTTAAGAAGCTGGTTTTTCTGCTGGGCCATCAAAACAGAAATCTGCTTTTCCTTGATGCTTATATTGTGTACTCTCTTCTCGACCTCTTTTTCCTGCTGTTTTAGTTTAGTCTCACGCTGCTGGAGCTGTTCGGCCTGACGATCAAGGATATCATCACGCTTGCTCAACCTCATTTCCGTCTCGTGCAGCTTCGCTCGAGTCTTGTTGGCCTCGGTTGCGAACTGCTCTTTTTTCTTGATTGTTTCAGCTGCGGCATCTATCTGGGCTGATTTAATTATGTTCTCTGCCTCTCTTTTCGCACCTTCAATCTGACGCTGAAGGTCCTCCTCAAAAGTCTTCGCCCTCGCCCGGGAAACCGCCTGGTGAACAATAGCAGCAAAGCAGATTCCCAGAATAAAGGCAATAATGATCAATACTCCAGCTGTAGGCAGCCCTATACTGAGGCCCATCACTACGGTATCCATAATACCTACCTTTCTCTTGTAGTTATCAAAGAGTTAAAAAACACCCGTCAATGAACACAGATTACGGGGTGCTTCGGCAGGAAAGTGCCAAAGAAATGTTTGTGATTTACGAAATCCTTTTCGCCTGAGCCTGAAATCAACTGTCCGGGCCCAAAAACCCGGATGCTATTACGGGCTTTTGGGCTTTGAAGAGTATATATTTACCGGGTAACTTATTGATTTTATACTCAATACCAGCATTATCTCGCTGGTATGCTTCATTCAAGCACATTTCGTTTCACTCTTAAATTCACTTTTTAGTGCCATTCGCGTCCGAATCAAAGATAATATCTGCTATATAAAACGGACACTAAAAAGTGTCTTTGCACTTTAACTGCCGTCCGGGAAAAGACTTACAAGCCTCTTCCATCTTGCGAGTCCCTTTACAAAGTCGCAAATACGATCGCGATGAATACGGGACTGTCCGCAATCTCATTCATCATCGGCAAACTTTCATATAAAATAGAGCATTTTCCACTGTTCGTCAAGAAAAAAATCACCCAAATTACCCATTTTCTGAACCCCATAATAACCCGATTATAGCTCCCAAAAGCAGGTCATATGCTCGAAAAACGTAAAAAGGGCATAAAAATCCTTGGTGTCGAACGGAAAAAGAGTATAATTTTGCTGACTTAATGGATGTGTCGGAGACAAGATAATACAAGAAATCCAGTCCTGTTAGGCTAATGCTGTTTGGCCTTAAAGCATTTGAAGGTATGTAAAGGACGGATAGCCCGAGAAATGGATAATCTTCAGGAGGGCACGATATGCGATTCTTTAAGCAATAATTTCAGAAGCTCGAACTGTATGGACTTAGTGCGCGCAGCGCGCACTGAAAATATCAAAATTTCTTGAAAGGGTAAAACGATGAAAAACGCAAAAATGCTCACAATTGCGGTTTTAGCTTTAGGATTGGTAGCCTGGCAGGGTAAGGTTAGCAACGCCGAGCCCATGGGCACGGCCTGGAAATATCAGGGCCGGCTGATGGATGTCAACGCCCCCGCAGATGGCCTCTATGACTTCCAGTTCAAACTCTTCGACGGGCCTAACGCCTGCAAATCGGTCTACTCATATGTGAGGAGTGGAAGTGGTAATCGGAACGCAAGTGTAAGGCAGTATTTCTGGATCGAGAATCCCGTGCACACTGCTTGTGATTACGTAACCATATGGATAGGGGGAGACGGCTATACAACATCCAGTAGATATGCCTGGAACATAACATTGATTCTAACGGATGGAATTAACACGCACTCTGAGAAATTGCGGTGTGACTGTTGGGGAAACAATGAAGGCTGCGCACCGGATCACTATGACTCCTACGACGCTATGGAAACAGGCTGCGACGGAAGGATATGGAAAAGATACACAAGAGAAATTCCATTAAACATAGATAAATCAAACTTGACAATAAAAATACTTCATCTTCAGGATTCATGGGATTGGACCTCTGCGAGCAGCTGGTATCATCTGGACAACGTTTACTTCTCGGATTCGGAAGGAAATATATGCCAGCCCATCGAAAATGGAGATTTTGACAAAGATCCTAACGGCACTTCTTTTAACAACATTAGCGACTGGAAATACTCGAGTGAAGATACTTTCGGTGGCGGTTACGATGAGCAATTGGAGATTCTTCACGAAGACACCTTGACTCAGCAGGGCGTCACTCTGACCAAAGACAACGTCAGCATAGAAGATGGCTATTTTACCGTGGAACTCGACTTCGGTAACGATGTATTGGATGGTGACGCCCGCTGGCTGGAAATTGCCGTTCGGCCGGGTGACAGCAACGATCTTTACACAACGCTGAGTCCACGACAGGCGATCACCCCTGCACCCTATGCGATGTATGCCCAGACCACAGGTGGCGATAATGACTGGATGATCTCCGGCAATGATATGTATTCAATCCCATCCGGCAACGTCGGGATTAGAACATCGTCCCCGGAAACGGAATTAGATGTGGCAGGGATAGTACAAATGACAGGCTTTAAGATGCCTACGGGCGCTTTGGGTGGCTATCTTTTGACGTCAGATGCTTCTGGTGTAGGTTCATGGCAGGCAGCAGGAGGAGGTGGTGGTATCGGTGGCAGCGGCATAACAGGTTATATCCCAAAGTTCACTGGCCCTGCCACTGTCGGCAATTCAGTAATCTATGAAACTGGTGGCTACATTGGTATCGGTACTACGAGTCCGACGTACACGCTGGAGGTCGTTGGCTCTCTTCGGACTGACGGGCTCCGCGTTGAAGCAACCGGGGTAAGCGGACAACCCAACGTTATTGGTGGTTCCGCGGTAAACTATGTCACCGGTGGCGTAGTTGGCGCCACGATTAGTGGTGGTGGGGCCAGCGGTGCCACGAACCGTGTGACGGACCACCATGGTACAGTGGGCGGTGGCTATGATAACCAAGCTGGTAATGGGGATGGAACACCGCATAATGCGTCGTACGCTACTGTCAGTGGTGGCTATAAGAACACAGCGAGCGGTGAGTTTGCTGCCACTGTCGGCGGGGGCTCATTAAACATCGCCAGCGGATGGCACGCCACCATCGGCGGGGGAGTAGCAAATGCTGCGAGCAGTTATTACGCGACTGTTGGGGGAGGAGAGGAGAACGTAGCCAGTGGCTACTCTGCCACCATTGGGGGAGGGGAGGAGAACGTAGCCAGCGGCTACGCTGCCACTGTGCCAGGCGGCCTTCTCGGTCTCGCCAGTGGTGACTATAGCTTTGCCGCCGGAAGACGGGCAAAGGCATACCATGATGGCGCGTTCGTCTGGGCCGATTCGACAGATGCGAATTTCGCGTCTACCGGCAATGACCAGTTCCTAATCCGTGCTTCTGGGGGCGTCGGGATTGACACTAACAGCCCTGCAGAAAAATTGGACATCAATGGAGCAATTAGAATTGGTACTTCCGCAGGTACAAATGCAGGAACCATACGATGGACGGGAACGGATTTTGAGGGTTACGATGGCTCCGACTGGCAGTCCTTAACGTTAACAGTAGGTAGTGATTACGACTGGCTTGTCTCCGGCAACGATATGTATTCAATACCATCCGGCAATGTCGGCATCGGAACGACCACTCCATCTGAGAAACTGGATGTTAATGGAAATGCACATATCTCTGGCAATCTTACAGTCAACGGTCCAATTGAGTCAAAACAGTCTTCCAAGTTTAGAATTTCCGGCACAAGAATCCTTCCGGACATTCTAGACCCTGTGGAAGTATGGGCCACCACGGGAGCTGCTGGTAGGTTAAGAGCCACCGCTGCAGGAAGTTGGACTGTGCTATTACCATTGGATGTCATACCATATTCCATCTACGGTAGGAGGATTAAAATCACCGCCGTAAAAATATGGTATCGCTGGGTTGATACAGGCGGAGGCGCTGTTACCAGCTATATCGATAGAACGCGGCTCCTGGAATCCACAACTAGCAGTTACACAACCAAGGCCGAGGACCTTACGAACAGAGGATCAACATCACCTGCTTCGTACGATCTTTCGTTTGCTTCATATTTTGCATATGATGATCGCGTAACCACCATACAGTTTCAAATACAATTTGATGACACGGCAGATGTAGTTAGTATTGGGCCTGTGATTGTAACAGTAGAATATTAAATTGGAAGGCTAAGGCCAAAACGCGACAGCATCGCTCGTATAAATCCTCTGGCAAAGGCGGCATAAGTCTTGACTGAATTGTCAACATAAACTGTTATATAGCCCTGCCATGGCTATTATTATGTTAATCCACAGCGAAAGGAGATACTCTTATGGGGGATAAAGAAACCAGAAAATGGCATGGTTCGGTATGTGCCGGCGTCCTAACCTCCCGATGGCCCTTTGGGAAGATGATTACCTGTTCGGACCATATCGAACTCAAGAGCTTGGTTGGTAGATTTGTACTTCCGCAGGAGGAAGTTCTTTCTGTTGACTGTGCGAAATTCTTCCCGTGGTTATGGATGAGAATTCGGATAGCCGGCTTCCAAAATGGGGCGTTGAAAAATGACCCGGCGGCTGAAGCTGAGCGTTTCGCAGAAGCTTGCTTCGTGTAAAGGCTCAACCAAAGACGCCCAAGCTGGCTAAAATATATGTTTTATGATCCTTGCCTACTTATCAAGTAGTTCTGCGTAAATTCGTGTGATCTGCGATTAAATATTTCTTCGTGTTCTTCGCGTCCTTCGTGGTTAAAAAATCTACGTACAATGAACTATGAAATCGCAGAAATGCTTTCCTATTCTGCGCAGTTTAACAAAATGTTAAAATACAAAAATGTCAAATTTCTGCATACTTTTTGCAAAGAAGTGCGCGCTTTTGCACACTTTTGTCGAATTACCCAAACCACCCATGCTGTTAATCGACATCCATTTATAGACCAAAAAGAGACTCCCCCAACAGAAAAACATAAAAAATCCGCAATTTCCCCCCATTTTTTAATTTTTAAAAAATTTCATTTCTCATTCATGTTAATCTGCGCAATTTATGCCCAAGGTATTTATGCCCAAGGTATTTATGCCCAAGGTATCCTCAACACCGCCATTTCCACCGGAACAATAAATCCCGTTTCTTGCTACAAATCGGCACCAAAAACCTAATCGAAGAAACATATTGGAACTTCAAAGCCTCAAGTTTATACTCTCTGGCACCATGTTTGCCAAAATATTGAGTTTCTATACCAAATACTTTGCCGCATGGGTGATTCTGTTCGGATTTATGGCATACTTAATCCCCGCCCCTTTCGTGGCTCTAAAGCCCTGCAACGAATGGTTCTTTGCCCTGACAATGTTCGGTATCGGAGCGGTACTGGAAATAGACGATTTCAAGCGCATTGCGCAAAAGCCCGTTATTGTTTTGATAGGCTCTTGTGCGCAGTTTACAATCATGCCTTTGGGTGCGTTTTTACTGGCCAAGATATTTGCATTTCCACCCGAAATAGCCGTCGGATTGATACTGACCGGCTCGGCCCCCGGGGCTATGGCAAGCAACGTAATGAGCTATATCGCCAAGGCCGACACCGCATATTCAGTTTCACTGACAACCGTCTCCACTTTGTTGTGCCCATTATTGACGCCCGGTCTTACTTTTCTACTGGCCGGATCGGTATTAAAGGTCAATTTCTTGGCGATGATGATAAGTGTTTTCCAGATGGTGATACTGCCATTGTTGGTGGGTTTTGCTGTAAGGCACTTCTTCAGGGAAAAAATCGAGAAGGTCCTGCCGGTATTCCCGGCCATCTCAGTTACCTTTATCATATTTATCTGCTCTCTGGTTATAGCAATGAACAAGGATTACCTGATGATGATAACCGGCCCGATTTTAGCTGCCGGGATAATACTAAATATTTATGGTATGTCAGCCGGCTACGGTGTCGGCTCACTTTTCAAAATGGCCAACAAAAGAAAACGGACCCTTTCCATTGAGATTGGTATGCAAAACGCAGGATTGGGAACGGTTTTGGCATTGAAACATTTTAATGAAAGGACGGCAATACCGGCGGCAATTTTCGTCTTTATTTGCATTATTACTGCATCTATAATGGCCGAAGTCTGGCAGAAAAGGCAGATAAAAGAATAAATGCTATATTTATTGGATCATTGTATTTTCTCGACAGAACGATATAATCATTTATCGTTTTTGTGTTCGAACGTGTAATTCTTTCATTACTTTTCAGGAGCAGGTATGTCAGGTCATTCACACTGGGCGGGAATAAAATACAAAAAGGCCGCCGCTGATGCCAAACGAGGCAAAATATGGAGCAAGATTGCAAGGATGATAATCGTCGCAGCAAAGTCCGGCGGCGGAGACCCCACCGCAAACTTATCCCTGCGATACGCAATCGACAAGGCCAAAGCCGCCAATATGCCCAAGGATACGATTGAAAAGGCCATCAAAAAAGGCACCGGCGAGATAGAAGGCGTCAGCTACGAGGAGGTCCTGTACGAGGGTTATGGACCCTCCGGTGTGGCGATAATGGTGGAAGCGCTAACGGACAACCGCAATCGTACAACGCCGGAAGTGAAGAGAATTTTCGAAAAACACGGCGGCTCCTTAGGTGCAACCGGCTGCGTAAACTGGATGTTTTCAAAGAAAGGACTCATCACTGTAAATACCGCCCAGACCGATGAAGATCAGCTTTTTGAAATCGCCCTTAACGCCGGCGCAGATGATATGCAAAACACGGGCGAAGTTTACGAGATAACATGCGACCCGGCCGCTTACGAAAAGCTAAAAGAAACCCTAAAAGAAAAAGAGATACCCACCCAGGTGGCCGAAATTTCAATGGTCCCGCAGAACACTGTGCCGGCCAATGACCCCGCAATCGCCAAAAAAATCATTTCTCTCATGGAAGCATTTGAAGACCACGAAGACATCCAAAACACATACGCAAACTTCGACATACCAGACGAGGTATTGAGCGAAATAGGTAATAAGTAACGCATTAGGAGGAAAGATTCATGTGTACGCATTGTACCCGGCGGCAGTTTATCGGGGCTGGTGCTGTTGGCGGAATGGGGCTGGCGCTCGGTCATTTGACGGCCGCGAGCGAAACGTCAAGTTCCCCGCCACCAGCTAACTCAAAGGTCAAGATCTGCGTCGTCATTGCCGGCAAGCCGGCAGGCAGAAGCTGGGGCCTTTCCGAAGCGGATCTCGACCCCATTATGAAACGCTTAACCCAGGCCGAG
>WOR8_10007742_pt1 | contig 10242 bp, 8 predicted proteins | sample DeeMarSeWOR38_10_FD_19890 | JGI IMG/M metagenome (IMG submission 19890)
ATTTGTCATAGATGAAGATGGTCTCTATACTGCCAATCCAAAGATCGATAAAAATGCTAAGCTAATAAAGTCAACAACGAGAGATAGATTGGAAAAACTCACAACCTCTAAAGATTCTCATGCTGATGTCACTGGTGGCATGGGCGGTAAGATCGAAACGATAAAGAAAATATCAAAACTTGGTATTGATACGGTTCTCCTAAATGGTAATAAACCTGATAGGTTATACAAGGTGCTAGTTGGAGAGGATACTAAAAGTACGATTATTCATGGTGATAAAAAATGAATAAAACAGAAAGCAGAAAGGACGAACACGTTAGGGTCTCGCTAGAAAAAGATGTAGCATATACGCACAACTATTGGGATGACGTTAAACTGATACATAATGCTCTTCCTGAAATAAATAAAGATGAGATTGATTATTCTACAAAGCTTTTTGGAAAAAAGTTGGGTGCACCATTAATCATTGCTGGAATGACTGGTGGATACGAAAAAGCCAAGAAAATAAATGAAAATCTTGCATCTGCAGCTGAAAAATTTCATATAGGTATGGGTGTTGGCTCTCAGAGAGCAGCACTTGAAAAACCTGGATTGAAAGAAACATACAGTGTCATTAAAAACTACGATGTTCCTTTGCGTTTTGCAAATATTGGCGCGTCTCAAATTGTTTTATGGGGTCATAAGAAATCACTTGAGAACGCACAGAAAATGATTGATATGATAGACGCCAATGTTTTTATTGTCTGCCTTAACTTTTTGCAGGAGGCTGTTCAATCTGAAGGAGAGGCACATGCAAAAGGATGCTTTGATGCAATTAAGAAACTGGCAGATGATTTAGATACTCCTTTAGTTGTTAAGGAATCTGGCGCAGGAATTTCTTATAATGTTGCTGAAGGACTTTCAAAAACAAAGATTGCAGGAATTGATGTAGGAGGAGCAGGTGGAACATCCTTTGCTGCGATTGAGCACTATCGAGCCAAGATGATAAATGATAAACTTCATGAGCGAGGTGGTAAAACTTTTTGGAATTGGGGTATTCCCACTCCGACATCTATACTTGAAGTGGGAGAGGCAACTGAATGGAAACTGCCGATAATTGCAACTGGTGGAGTTAGAAACGGTCTCGATGCAGCAAAGGCTTTGGCTCTTGGAGCAAGCTGTGCAGGTATGGCACATGCACTTCTTGAACCAGCAACTAAGAGCAAAGATGCTACACTTTCTGAAGTTGATGCAATAATTAAAGAAATAAGGACTGCAATGTTTTTAGTAGGAGCAGATAAAGTTTCAAAGATGGCAGATATTGGTGTGGATCTATGGATTTGAAACAGGAACTGAAAAAGAGAGCTGATTTTTTTAACGGTGTACTGGAGAAATTTTTAGATAATGGAGAACCCGAAACCCTCTACAATGCTGTTAGACATCTACCTCTAGCTGGTGGCAAAAGACTTCGACCAAGTTTAGCCATGGTATCCTGTGAAGCTGTGTCCGGTGACATAAAGAACGTTATGCCTCTCGCGATTGCTCTTGAATTGACCCATAATTTTACACTTGTTCATGATGATATCATGGATAAATCCAAATTGAGACGAAATATCCCTGCAGTTCACATAAAATTTGGTGAACCTACTGCAATCATTGCAGGAGATCTTCTTTTTGACAAGGCTTTTGAAGCCATTCATGGCATCTCCGGAGATCTTTCCGTTTTTAAAAATGTGGAGTTTGGCTTGATTGACTGTATACGTGAGATAAGTGAAGGTCAACAGCTTGATATGGAATTTGAAAAAAGAAAGGATGTCAATGAGGACGAGTATATCGAGATGATACTTAAGAAAACTGCTGTAATGTTTATGTATGCCGCTGAGGCAGGCGCTATTCTAGGCGGTGCGACAAAAGAGCAATCAAATGCCTTGAATGAGTATGGTAAGTTTCTTGGACTAGGTTTCCAGATGCATGATGACTATCTGGACATGAGCAGCGATGAGAAGACCCTTGGCAAGGATATTGGTAATGATATCAGAAATGGTAAAAAAACGCTCATTGCAGTTCATTGTTTGAATAATGTCTCTGGTGAAGATAAAAAACTTATGGACAAGATATTTGGAAATCTAAAATCGACAGATTCAGAGGTCAAACAAGTTTATAGTTTGTTTAAAAAATTAGGTTCCATTGATCATGCAAAAAATACTGCTGTTCGGTATTGTGAAAACGCAAAGAAGGCACTTGAAGTATTGCCTGATTCAGATGCAAAACAAATTCTTCTCGAATTAGCAAATTATTCGATTAAAAGAGAGAAGTAAGGTATTATGTCAGCAGATAAAATACAAAAAACTGCGAGAATATATGCTCTTCAAAATGCTGTACAGTTCGATGGAAAAGCAAATTCTAAGGCTGTTGTAGGCAAGGTTATCGCTGTTTTGCAAAAAGATGGTTTCTCTCCAAAAGAGATAATCCCAATTGTCAACTCTGTTATTTCTGAAGTTAATAAAATTCCTTTGGAGAAACAAGTTGCAGAGTTGGAAAAACTTGCTCCAGAGCTTTTAAAGAAGGAGAAGAAAGTAAGAGATTTCACTCTTCCAAAACTTCCCGGAGCAGAAAAAGGCAAGGTTGTTACTCGTTTCCCGCCGGAGCCTAATGGATATCTCCATATTGGCCATGCAAAGGCAGCTATTGTTGATTATGAATATGCAAAGATGTATGATGGCAAATTTATCCTCCGCTTTGACGACACTAATCCTGAGAATGCACAGCTTGAATTTTATGACGCTCAAAAAAAGGATCTTCAATGGCTTGGAATTGAATGGGATGAGGAATACAATACCTCTGATAATATCAAAAAACATTACGAACTTGCAGAGCAGCTAATCAAACAGGATGATGCATACGTTTGTGTTTGTTCTCCTGATGATATAAAACATGGACGTTATCACGGCAAAGAATGCACTTGCTGCGGTAATGCTTGTGGAGATAGCATGTATCTTTGGGAGGAAATGCTTTCCTCGTCTGTTGATGATGCTATTCTTAGATTGCGCGGCGATATGACCTGCGATAACACAGCGATGCGTGATCCGACACTTTTTAGAATTATTGATAAGCCGCACCCTATTCATGATGATAAATATCGTGTTTGGCCGACGTATGATTTTGCAGGAGCTGTTGAAGATAGTTTAAGAGGTGTCACCCACCCTTTTAGAACAAAGGAGTATGAGCTTCGCGACGAATGTTATTTTACAATTCTTCAACTTTTAAATCTTAGAAAACCTCATCTGATGGAATTTGCACGCCTGTCGATAGAAGGCATGCCTGTTTCAAAACGTAAGATAAAACCTTTGATTGAAAACAAGAGTGTTTCAGGTTATGATGATATCAGACTCCCAACTTTGAGAGGTTTGAAAAAGCGAGGGATTCTCCCAGAGGCCATAAAGCAATTTGTATTGGAACAGGGCATCTCCAAAGTCGAATCTTCCGTGACTTTTGGCCTTGTAGAATCTGCCAATCGAAAAATTATCGATTCAGTGGCCAAACGATATTTCTTTGTCGAAGATCCTGTTAAACTTGTTGTTGAAAACGCTCCAGAAAAAACCAAAGAAATTAACTTTCATCCAGATAATAAAAATCTTGGAAGCAGATCCATTAAAACCGGTAAAACTTTTTTTGTAACAAAAAATGATGTTGATAATCTAAAAATTGGCGAAATATTTAGATTGAAAGATCTTTACAACGTTAAGGTAATAGAAAAAAAGAAAGAGGTTTTAGCAGAGTATGTTGGTGAGAATCTAATACCTGATTCTGCAAAAATCCAATGGACGACTGATAAGCATCTTAAAATGAAAGTTTTAGTGCCTCGTCCCCTATTCATCAATGACGAATACAATAAAGACAGCTTGGAACAGGTGGATGGATTTGCAGAAGAAGCAGTTTCACAATTAAAAACTGGGGAGATTGTACAATTTGAACGATTCGGATTTGTAAGGATTGAGAATGTTAATAACAAAATAACCGGCTTTTTTGCTCATAAGTAAACTTTTTAAATTCCCAATTGTTTTATTTTTCAGAGATGGGATGCAAAATGCGCATATTTAGAAAGTTGAAAATAGGTTTACCTCTGTTTTTATTGTTTTCATTTTTTATAGTAGAAACTGCTGCGGCAGAAAGTCTCAGACCTGATAGTATTGGTATCACCATTGCCATTATTGTTGCAGCGATTGCAACTATTATCGGCGCGTTTTTCACAATGGGTGGTATAAAATATGTTACGCCTGAAAATGTATTAAACACTGAGGTTAGAAAAAATCTTTACAAGTATATTGATGATTACCCTGGTTCTCACCTTAGAGAGATCGCTAGAGAACTTGATTTAAAACCCAGTAATGCGGCATGGCATTTGCGTAAACTCGAGCAAACAAATCTAGTAAGAAGTAGAACTATTGGTGGAAAAAGAGTATATTATTTAGTAGAAGGCGGTGTAGAAGCGAGAATGGAGGCTATCGCAGAGGCTATTCTTAAAAATAAAAACGCACGCGATATAATGATATATCTCCAGAAAAATCCTGGGAAACATCTACTTGAAATTGCAAATGCTCTAAATCTTAATCATCATACCGTAAAATGGCATATTAAAAAAATGTACATGGCTGAGCTCATCGATGGTGACACGAGCAACTCTGCATATCCTGTTTATTATCCCACAGACGTTGGTATTCAATCTATTAGAAATTTTTCAGAAAACCTTAAAAAACCAGGAAGAGCAGCGTAATTTTTTATAACGCTCTTCCGACATCTGTTACTTCAGCACTGTCAACATTTTTAACTTTAGAGATTGTTTCAGCTATTGGATCTAATCCACCTGCATCGTCAGGGACAACGACGGTGACATTTAATCCTTTTAAACCGAATGCTACAGGTTTAATTTGAATACTGCCTACCTTTGCCGGTGGTTTGATTACTGCTTTTATGTCTTCTATCATCTTTTCTAGTTTACTGTCTTCTAGTACTTCAGCAGGCATTACACGTATAAGTCCTATTACTTCCCCCATGAGATAGTCCTCCTATGGTCCAGTGAATCCGCATTTCGGACAGACATACTTTACACTTTGTTCTCTGCAACTTGAGCATCTTCCAACGATTTCAGCGCATGTTGGGCATGGGAACGTTGTAGAACCTCGCTCTAGTAGTCCTTTTCCGCATGAAATGCATTTTTCCGCCTTTTTCATAGGTTGTGCTGAATACTATACCTATTTTTAAATGTGACGCCTGGTATTTTATTAAAAAATCACTTACATTCGGGCTTGTCATCATGCTTTTTAATTGCATCCAATGAAAACGATGCAACCGATTTGAAAATTCTATACTGGAAGAATGCACCTGCTATTAAATTCATATGATATGTGACAAATCTATATAATATTATGAAAACACCAATTAGACTTCCCTCACCAGTGCCAATCAATACGCCATACAGACCATAGATTCCAACTTCTGCAACTCCTGCACTACCTGGTGTAGTAGGCATCATAATTATTACTAGAAGTAAAATTTGAGCAGCATATGACTGAATGAAAAAAGGGTCTAAACCTAACCCCAACAGAACCATCGATGGGATCATAAAACCTGTAGACCAGAATAAAATTGTAATAACACCTGCTTTAACTAAAGCGGCTTTTTCTCCTGAAAAGCAAGTCATACCATTACTGAAATTATCCACTTCTCTATTTATCCTATTAATGACTTTATTCTGGCTTTCCTTCTTCTTTGAAAATCTGCTTAATTTCTTGCTAATAAAAATCAAAAAAGATTTTGTTTTCTTAGGTCTTAAGATAGCGTATAAAAACAACATAAGGAATAAGACAAAGACGATCACTCCAATCCATAATCCCGCGCTCAAGAACTGCACAGCAGGCTCATCTTTGAAAATAAAAACCCCGATAGGGACAACTGCCAAAACAAATATTGCGTCAAGTAATCTCTCCCCAAGCACTGCTGCAGTTGAGCAGCCAAGGCTCATGCCTTCTTTATTCAACAGATGTATTCTAACCGGCTCACCACCAGCCATTGAGGGGGTAATACAAGCAAGGAAAAGATTTGCAATTACAATTTTTGTGGATTTCCACAAGCTGATGTTCAAGTTTTTATCCATCGCATTACTAAGAACCTTTAACCTTGCGCCCCATAAGACCCAATAAAGGATATTCAATAAAATTGCTAAGACAAAAAACTCATATTTTATCTTAGCAGCGGCTAACTGATTTAATGTGTCTGTGTCTATTGTAAAATACAAGATAAGAATGATAATTGCAATGCTTATTGTTAATGCAATAATTATCGGGAGTTTTATCGTTTTTTGCTTCTTCTTGGCCACAAAGAACGTTATTTTAGGGATGATATATTTCACTTATGGTTATTTTTAAAATAAAAAAACTTATCTTTGATAAATCATTGTCGAACCGAAATCTGGGATCTTATGAAAAAACTTCCATTGAGCAAATACACGAAAACATTAGGATATGCATTGTCCAATAAACTAGCCGGAGAATGCATATACCCATTCTATGCATCATACAAAGTTACACATAAATGCAGTTTGAGATGTTCATTTTGTAATGTTTGGATGGAAGATACACCTGACCTTAAGAAAGAGGATGTTTTCAAAGTGATTGACAACATAGCAAATTCAAGCATAGTGGTTCTAAGCATAGAAGGCGGAGATCCTTTGGTTAGAAAGGATTTAGGGGAGATACTAGAATACGCTTATCAAAAACCTTTTACATTGTTTTTTACAACGAATGGTCATTTACTCGACAAGAGGCCAATGGATGAATATGGTAAACATATCGACTACTTGCACATCAGCATCGATGAAGGACATGATAATTTAGAATTCTTTGAAAGGCTTGAGGAGTTCCAAAGCTATGGGCCAGAAATATGCATACAAATTGTTGTGACAAAAGATACAATGTCATCTCTTGAAGAGAAAGTAAAAAGAGTACATCAGGTTAATGCAAGAACGGTTGTAATGCCGGCGTGTCACTTGGATGGAACAGATGATTTTTATCCGGCCCCTCAAAAATTCAGAGAAGAAATATTGAGACTGAAAAAAATTTACAAAAACACTATTACCACGCCAAGGGGTTTTCTTGACAACATCAACAAACCACATGGGTGCTCAACATCATCAATAATAATAGACTCTGATGGTGGATTGTTTTATCCATGTAGAACAGTAGGTGAGAGGATCTACAATTTTACCAAAGGCTCCTTCATGGATTTTGTTAAAACACCCGGGGCAAAGAAGGCAAGGCAGGATATGAAGGACTGCAAGAGAAGTTGCGGGTGGTATCAATATTTTGCAACTGATGTCTTCTCATCGCCATCCACAATTGTGTCTGCTTTAAGTCCGTATCTTTTCAAATAAAAAATTAATTTTTAGATTTGTTTTTTTCTTTGACAACTTCCTTATACAACTCCTGGGTTTTTTTAGAAATAAGATCCCAGCTGTGATGCTTATCAACATAATCTCGTGCATCTTTTGCAATTTTCTTCGCTTTCTTTTCATTATTTAGAATATCATCACAAATATCCGCAATTTCTTCCTCTGTGTATTTTTCTAGAATAATACCTCGTCCTTCCCCTAGGATTTTCTTAGCATTACCTGAATCAGATGAAACCACAGGTAGTTCACATGCCATTGCTTCCATCAGTGTAAAGCTTGCATTTTCACCACGCGATGGGAAAACTACGACATCTGCAGCTCTAAGATAATCTATAAGATCCTCATCTGATACAAAACCAGTCATTATGATGTCCTTATCGCCTGCGCTCATCTTCTTTAGTTTATCATAATCGTTTCCAGTTCCAATTATAATTAATTTAGCATTGCTTACTTTTTCTTTTATGAATTTAAAGCTTCTAACAAGAAGGTCTACGTTCTTTTGATAGTGAAGTCTTCCAAAATAAACAATTACCTTCTGTTTCTCGAATTTCTTTTCAAACTTGGATTTTCCTGGCGAAAATTTCTTTGTATCCACACCATTAGGGATGTAAATAAGTTTCTTTGGATCAATTCCCCATTTTTCGAAAATTGGTATGTAATCCTCGTTCACACAGATTATCTTGTCAACATTTTTGGCAATGTATCGAGTCATTCTTTTGATAAAACTGTCATAGATAACTGCTGCACCATTGCTTAGTTTAACATCTAACAGATAATGTGTTGTCATGATTAACGGGAACTTCCTTTTTTTAAGAAGTCCATGTAAAAAGGTGAATAGCGGACTGTGAAAATGAACGATGTCTACTTTTCTTTTTTTCAGAAGGTCTTCAATCTCTTGGTATGCGCCAGGCGGGTTTACAAAGAACACTTCCCAAATTGATTTTACGAGAGGTATATGGTAATACAGATTTCCATCTTCTTTTTGATAACCTGATTTTTCTGTATTACCTGTGATAATTACTATATCTTCATCAATTCCTTTTACAAGCTCCACTACGTGGGTGTATGCCCCACCTTCCTTGTATGTTGTTATCTCTGCTATGTTCATGTGTATCGTTAAATATTATCTTTTATCGATGGTAAGTAGATTTCTTCGATGTAGGTCCAATTAACTTCATACACTTCTGTCCAGTGTATTGGCTCTAACGTTACTGGATCAATTTCTACAGTCTCGTTTCGGTAGATACGTTCAAATTGTAATTCTGAAAATTTTTCATAAGCAGCTTGCCATGTTTCGTTTGTCATATGAATTGTCTTTATGCTTCCTTTTTTTGATCCGATATGAACCCCTCGCTCTTTCATTATGTCGTCAACTACTATATATGTGAGTCTACTGTAATTTGTTCCAATGCCGGTTAGTTCTAAAATATATTGTTCTAAATTTTCAGCGCCCCAGAGGTTAACTATTTTGTCTTTTGTTGTGTTAAATCCTTCAGCCTCTAGCATTCTTTCAAGACGATGATCTGAAGTAATTAAGCTTATATTTTTGTCTAGATTTTCTGACATCCATTCTATCGAGTTTATGTCCTGAGTTGTTATTTCCTCCCATGATTGATTAAGTGCTCTATGTGATGGATAAACAGACCCTGCAAGTGTTATAAAAAGAACGAGTAATAGTACCAAATGAAGTTGTCTGCGTCTCTGTGAAATCCCAATCTTTCTTTTGCTATAATTTACAAATAAACTTTTTTTACTCTTTAGTTTGGACAGTAGCACTTTATATTCATGATCTGAAAAAAATCCTCCTATTCCATATGCTGCAAATATTGCTACAGGCGCCATAAGATATTCAAAATGTCTATGTGGGTACATGGTTATATTTTGTGTAAGTAGTGAGTATACCAATGAAAGAACTATTGCCAATAACCAACCACGGATAAAAAATCCATTTTTAGTGTAACTGGTATATCTAAAGCCAGTTACTCCAAATGCGAATATAACTAATAGAGGTATAGACAAAATCAATGCATCAGTTGTGAAAGGAAAATCTGTCCAAGGCAGCGGTTTATCTAAGTAGTATATCATTGCGCTTAAACATATAATCATTACTAATGCAAATCGTATAAATCTTGATTTGGCCGTCGGGTGTGGTTTTTTGATAAAAGGATTGATTTTCCAGATAAACCAAATTAGATTTTTTTTATTTTGCTTATTTTTTTCTAGGTAAAGACTAAATTTCCTGATAAGTCGCGCCACTCCAAATGAACAAAAGAATAAGATATAAAATAGAATAATCGTAAAAGTTGCGGGTATCTTTATCCCGCCTATGCCAAGTCCTTGATTCATGAAACTTTCAAAAACTGGTGTTGCTATAAACGCCCAATACGAAAAAACTAAAGCGCTTGCAAAAAGGATATATGAAATATCTATTTTTACTGAAGGCGTCCACTCGTCTCGACTTGCATTCTCAAAGAATACAATAAAGACCATAACGATTAGGTAAAAATAGGTTGTTAGATGATGCGACATTATCAGCAGTAATGTTGAAATAGCCAATGGAATCATATAGATTAACTTTTCACGGGATTTAATAAATAAATAAATGCAGAGCATCATGAAAAAATGGCCCATTGTGAGTGGTGATGCATGGCTTAACTGATAAACATGAAATGGCAGAACTGATAGTAACAATGTTGAAATAATTGCTATTTTTTTGTTTTCTGTGAGTTTAAAAACAACAAAATAAAAAATAAATACTGTGAGGCCACCAAAAATCGGTGTGAGTTTTGGCATTAAAACAACTATATCTATCCCAG
>WOR8_10009579_pt1 | contig 10241 bp, 8 predicted proteins | sample DeeMarSeWOR38_10_FD_19890 | JGI IMG/M metagenome (IMG submission 19890)
GATGGCGCTGTGGGACGCGTTCAAGGAAAACGGCATCTCGATACCGTTCCCGCATCGCGAGGTCATCATGAAAACGCCCGTAACGGTGCAGTCAACGGAGCCGCAATCCTAGGGCAGCGTGTACGCCGGCCGCTCCTCTTCCTCCTCGGCTTCCACCAGCTCTATCCTGCAGTTCATTTCCGAGAACATCGCAAAGATCGGCCGCGTACTGATGAACGACGGCGCAACGAGGATGTTCTCGCGGCTGCCGATGAACTCGCGCAGGCGCTCGGCATCCGATTCGCGCAGTATCTCGAAGGCCGCCTTCAGATTGGATTCGGCGGCCAGCTTCTGAACCAGTTCCTGCACGCGCGCGGCGCGCTCCCTGCCGACCTGCTCGGCGCGCTGCTGCGTGAACTCGACGGCAACACCGCCTGATCGCAGAATCTCGCGCGTAAACGGCAGGCTGGCGATTCGATGCCAGCGATCATGCGCAGGACCGTCTCCCAGAGCCGTGCGACCGGCGTGGTTTCGGTCACCGCCAGCACGACACGAAGCCTCATCTCAGTCTTCACCATCCTTCATCGCCTCCTTCGCAAAGCTCTTGCGCGCGGTGGCATAGTCGACAAGCTGTCTTTCCACGAGGGCGTTCACGGAACCCTCCGGGAAATTACCGTCCTCGCCTCGCTCTCCGGCACGCTCCCCGGTCAGGATGCTAATGGCCTCGTCGACGTGGCGAACCGCGAACACGCGGAAGTCGCCCTGCCTGACCGCATCGACCACGTCTTCGCGCAACATCAGGTGCTTGACGTTGTCCTGCGGGATAATGACGCCGTGCGACCCGTCCAGGCCGCGCTCTCGGCAGACGTCGTAGAAGCCCTCGATCTTCTCGTTGACACCGCCAATCGCCTGGACGCGGCCCAGCTGGTTTACGGAGCCGGTAACCGCGATGCTCTGCCTGATCGGCAGGCGCGACAGCGAGGACAGCAGTGCGGACAACTCGGCTACCGACGCACTGTCGCCCTCCACGCCGCCATACGACTGCTCGAACACCACACTGCCGCGCAGCGACAGGGGCAGATCCGGCGCATAGCGCGCCGCGAGCGCCGATGAGAGAATCATCATGCCCTTCGAATGAATGGCGCCACCGAGCTCGACTTCGCGCTCGATATCCACGACATCGCCTGTACCGACGCGAGTCGTGGCGGTAATGCGGACAGGGTGTCCGTAACGATACTCACCCAGGTCGGTGACCGAGAGGCCGTTGACCTGGCCAATGCATTCGCCGCTGGTGTCGATCAGCAACGTGTCGCGCTTGATTGCATCGATGACCCTCGACTGCATGCGGCTGAACCTGCGACGCCGCTCACTCACTGCTTTTTCGACGTCGCCGGCGTCGACCTCGGTTGCGCCGCGCTGCCGCGCCCAGTAGTCCGCCTGCTCGATGAGGTCGTCAAGAGAACTCATGTGCATCGACAGCCGCTCGCTGTCTTCCGCCCGGCGGGCCCGCTCCTCGATGACGCGCTGGACGGCTGCCGTATTGAGGGGCAACAACTCCATGTCCTTCGCCTGCCGTACGACCAGCCGTGCATACTGCCCGACGTTATCGTCGCTGCGCTCGACATCGTCGTCGAGGTCCGCGGCCACCTTGAAGAGGCTGCTGAACTCCACGTCGTAATGGCACAGCAGGTAATACAGCCAGCGTTCGCCGATGAGGATGATTCGCGCATCCAGCGGGATCGGCTCCGGCTTCAGTGTCGTGGTGCTGACAAAGCCCAGGGACTCGCCCGGCGACTCGATACGCACTTTCCTGGCAAACAGGGCTTGCTTGAGCGCCTCCCAGACGAATGGCCGGCTCAGTACACGGCGTGTATCCAGGATGAGGTAGCCGCCGTTTGCCTGCAGCAATGCGCCGCTGCGCACCAGGCGGAAATCCGTCACCAGCGTACCCATTTCCGCCTTGTGGTCTATGCGCCCGATGATGTTCGGATAACTGGGGTTCGACTCGTAAACGACCGGCGCCTTGTCGGCGTCTGCGTTGTCGACGACGAGGTTTACTTCATACTGGCTGTAGAGCTGCTCGGAATCCCGGCTGAGGAAGGGCAACGCCTGGGATTCGGTCTGCTGGAAGTCCTCCGCGTTCCGAATGATGTTGTCCTGGACCTCGTCAAGGTAGCCGGCAACGCGCGGCATCGACTTGTACTTCTCCTTCAGGTCGGCGAGCTGCACGCTGACCGCGTGTTCGGTGACCTCCTGGTTGAGCGCTTTCACTCGTTCGCGGTGCGCCTTGCGGAGCTTCGGCATCATCTCGACGCGCTCCTGCAACTCATCGCTGAGGTGTTCGATCGAGGTTTCGATCTCCTTGCGCTTTTCCTCCGGCAACTTGTTGAATTCCTTGTCGCCAATCACCTTGCCGTCGATGATGGGCGCCAGCACATAACCGGTGGGCGTCTGCAGGACGCCGATGCCCTCTTCGGCTGCCCGCTCATTGAGCGACTTCCACTGCTCCTCGACCTTGCTCTTGGATTCTTCCTCGATGGCGCGCAACTGGTTGCGGTAGTCGTCGCCCTCGAACGCTGCCGGGATCGCGAGCTGCATTTCCCCGATCAGGTTCCGCATGTCCTCGCGGAATTCCCGCCCCCGCCCGGCCGGAAAACGCACCGCCTGCGGCCGTTCGGGATTCGAGAAATTGTTGACGTAACACCAGTCGGGCGGAACGCCCCTGGCTTTCGCCTGCTCGGCGACGAGGTTTTCGACCAGGTCGTGACGATTGCTGCCTATCGGCCCCAGGACATAGATGTTGTAGCCGTCCTGGCGCATGTCGATGCCGAAGCGAATCGCATCGATAGCGCGCTGCTGGCCGATGCAGGGCGCCGCAGCCATCTCCGTGCCGCTTTGCTGGAAATCGGCAGGTAGCGAGCAGTGCCTTCGCAGTGCGTCCGGCTGAACGTGGTATTGCTGGGTTGCGTCTGCTGCCATGGTACTCCCCGAAACAAGGCTCCGGGCCGGTACCCCGATAGGAACACATCGATCGGCCGAAGCGCTATTAGGGACTACCCCGATGGTTCGGGGATGATTGCGGGCCGCGGCGCGCGAACAAAAAGGGGCGGCTCGCGCCGCCCCAGGTTACTGACATTCCCCGTGCGTCAGGCGACCTTGACCTTGTAAGGCGTGGTTGCCTCGACTTTCGGCAGGACGATTTCGAGGACGCCGTCCTTCATTTCGGCCTGGGCTTTGTCGCCAAGTACCTCGAACGGCAGGAGTACCGACCTGTACAGACGGCCATAAGCCATCTCGTGACGGACGAACTCCTCTTTCTTTTCCTCTTCCTCGTAGTCCCGCTTGGCCTCGATAATCAGGCGATCGCCCGAGATTGTGATCTCGAGGTCTTCTTTCTTGATACCGGGGACGTCGGCGCGTACGACGAGCTTGTCATCCTTATCGAGGATGTCGACTTTCGGAAAAACGTCGAACTTCTCGTCGAATTCAGCCATAAACGGGCTTCTCCAGGCATACGGCTCCAAGAATCCTTCCATCCAGCGGCGTGGAAAAGCGCTCTCGAAGAACTCTTCCATGCTGTGGGTGAACGGTCTCATAGCCCTGCCGGCCTCGTGTTCTTTCTTCGGCAAAATGTTACGGACCTTAGGCATTACGTTCACCTCCTCGAACATGTTCACCGGAAAAGGTTTCCGGCTCAGTTTATATAGCTCCGTTTGCGCTTGAATCCCATTCGTACATCTCCGAATTGCGCCCGACGATCTTGCGGTTCACATTCAATCTGGATGTCGTAAGCACCTAAAAAAGGCGGTGCAGCATGAGAACTCCCATAATTCTGATCCTGGCCCTCGCGGGCGCAGCCCTCACGGTCGAGGCCGGCACGCTGGCCCGCTTCGAGGGCAACAGCAACGAGCGTACGCCGGTATTCGAGCCCGGCGGCCCGTGGATGCTCTACTGGTACACGCAGAGCGACAACTCGCTGCCCAAGACCTTCGAGTTGCGGCTTTACAGGGCGGACTCCGGCGAATATCTCGGCACCGTCATCCAGCAACGAATCATCGCCAATGGAAAGAAGCTTTTCGAGGATGCGGGAAGCTACCAGGTGGACGTCGTCGCCGGCAACCTCGACTGGTCCCTGGTGATTTCCGAGATTGGTGAAGACAAGGCCGCCCAGCTGATCCGAGAGAGCAAGGGACAGCCCACACTCGAAGAGACCGCGGGGCGCTATGCCAACCAGGTTGCGGAGAGCAACTTCGAATCGTGGCGACCGGTCGACGACGCGACCCTGCTGCTGTTTACCGCCGATGAAACGCAAGGTTTCCGGGTCAGCTTCGAAATCCCGTGCAAGGGTCTCAAGGACGCGACCGCGCTGACCTTCATGAGCTCAGGCGCGTGATGGGGAACTGTACGATGCGATCATGCTGGACGACGGCACGCACTGCACCTTCGCGAAGGTCGTACCTACCGTTTTCGAATAAGCGATCTGCAGTAAAGAAAAAGGGCGGCGAATTGCTTCGCCGCCCCGGATTGAACAGTCAGGAGAGCTGTTTCTAGAACTCTACTGAAAGGTTCAGGAATACCGAACGCCCACGAAGATCGTAGCCGGTGTAGAACGCGGCGCCCGAGATCGTCGTGAGAACATCCGATACTAACGGCGGTTTTTCGTCGGTCAGGTTTGTGACACCCAGCTGCGCCGACCAGTTATCAGAACTGTAGCGGGCAGACAGGGCATGATAGAAGACGTCGTCCGTATTGAGGATGAAGATCGACGTTGCCGGGTCGATGTCATTGAACGTGTAGTCTTCCTGCTCACCAACCCAGTCAAGTCCATAGAACACCGTCCAGTTGTTCCAGTCAGCACGAAGATCGAACTGCGCATTCCAGTCCGGCAAGCCGATTGTGCCGTTGAGATCGTCAACTACACCACCGAACAGTTCCCGTTCCCACGTCTCGAGCTTGGTGCTACGGAAGTCGGCCTGGAGATCCACTCCGCCGAGCGTGAGGTTATACGCAGCCGTGATGTCGTAACCATTCACGAGGACTCGATTGATATTGAAGTAGGAGTCATTGATCTGATCAATGTTGTTGTCCGCAGGGTCGCGCGGCGTGACGAAATCACAGATTGTACCCGGCTCACGGAATTGATCAGTCGGCAGGTTGTAGCACTGACCCAGAATCGAGCGCGGTCCAAATCGCTCGATCTCATCGACGATATCATAGTCGAAGTAATCGACGGCAAAACTCAAGCCAATCGAATCAAATTCAAGAACCGCACCAACTGTGAGGGCCTCGGACGTCTCAGGCTTCAAGCGGCCAGCGTTACCGAACGTGATGACTTGCGGTGTTGACGTGAACCCGGCGTAATCAAGGTCACCAATTTCACCGTCACAATTCTGAAACAGTGGCGTGCCTGGATTCTCGAGCCCGTAATCGGCGCAAGGATCACTCGCGGACGTAAACGACGTCTGACCGCCGAGGAAGCTCTCGTACAGCGCTGGCGCGCGGAACGACGTGCCGAACGACGAGCGCAGGCGGAACTGATCGATAATCTGCCAGTTCAGGCCAAGCTTGTAGGTCGTGTCGTCGCCAACCGTGTCGTAGTCGGTCCAACGTCCGGACACCGAGAAAGTCAGCTCTTGAAACGCAGGAACCTCCCGCAGCACGGGGACTTCGACCTCACCATAGATCTCGGAGACCTTCTCCTTGCCTGCCGTGATTCCGGACGAGGTAAAACCCCACAGATTGGAATTGATTGAGCCAGAGCTCGGCCTGTCTTCGATCTCCTCCTGCCGGTACTGGAAGCCGATTACGGCAGCCATGCTGCCTGCAGGCAGCTCCAGCAGGTTACCCGTCAAGTAGCCATCGATCAGGTTCTGCTCGTACGTGGTAAAGCCTGTTTCGACAGACGTGAGATAGTCGAGCGCGGCCGGGTCGAAGTTGTTGATCTGGCCAATCTGTTCCCACGGATTCCAGGTTACACACGGCGGCGAGGTATTTGCTGAAGCAGTGGGATCCTGGTTGATGCGGCAATCGAAGCCTGTCGGGCTGCCTGCGTCCGGCACGATATCCAGAGAGTTCACCACACGGTCGATCAGCAGCTGGCGCGAACCATACGAACCGTTGGAACGACCGTACGCGTAGTGCACATCCCAGGTCCACGACGAATTCGAGATTTCGCCGGTCAAGCCTGCGAGCGCACGCGTCCAGTTGACCTCCTGATTGCCGATCTGGTCATACGGCAGCAACAGCGGAAGCTCGCTGAACGGCGCTGCGGGATCGTAGAACGGCGAGAAATTCTGCGCGAGAACGCTCTGCTGGTCAACACGTACAGCGAACTGTCGAGGACCGCTATGCTGCTCGGACTTGCGCGAGTTGTACATGTACTCGTAATAGCCCGTAATTGCGCTGCCGCCCATTGCTGACGACAAATCGATATTGCCAAAACTAAAGAAATTAATGCGCTCGGCCGGAGATATCATATGCGCGTTTGCCTGGCGCTCATTGTTGAATTTGCGCTCAGCAAGCGAGCCAATACGCCAGCCCGGCGCACATGGCCCTGTGGCACCAACACAATCAACGCTGCTATCACGAATCCAGCGACCAGCGAACTCGCCGCCCTGAACGACTACGTAGTCATTGGCCGGTGAATTCCAGCACTTGACCTCGCCCGTCGTCGGATCGATTGTGCTGAGGTCCTCGCCCGTCTCGGGATCCCGATACCTCTCCGGCTGGCAGGCCGACCAGTCACGTTCGCCTACTGTAAGGCCTTCACGGTCGAACCACTCGACACCGATGAGAATATTTGCATTATCGGTGTTGAACCCCCACGCAATATCGGCACTCGTAATAGCGCCGCCGCTATCGCCGGGGACAGACGTCTGGGCGTGGCCGACGAATCCATCGATATCGTCGCGCGTGATGATATTGACCACGCCCGCCACGGCATCAGAACCGTAAATGGACGAGGCTCCGTCTTTCAAAACCTCGACGCGCTGTATGATCGACGCAGGAAGCGTATTCAGGTCAACCGACGATACCGTACCGCGCGTTCCAGCCGGAGCCAGACGACGGCCATTCAAAAGCGTCAGGGTCTTGCCAGGGCCGAGGCCGCGCAAGTCAACCGTATTGACGCCGGGCCCGCCGTTAACGACAAATCCCGTCAGCAGGTTGTTGATCTGCGTGGAACTCGCAGCGACCGTCGAACCCTGAATCACGTCACTGACGTCGACGAGGCCAGCCAACGTCGAGCGTTCCATATCTATGATCTGCACCGGCGACGGGCTCGAAAATTCGGTGCGGCGAATTCGCGACCCCGTTACGACGATTTCCTCCACCGCCTCATCGGCAGCGGACTCCTGCGCCTGTACCGTTGATGCTGGTCCAGCACCAAGCGACAGGACTGCAATTGCTGCGGTGCCAAACGTCCGGAGTGACCTCCATGAACCTGGCGCCCGCAAACTCTCAGAATTTGCCATGGGTTTCTCCTCATGCTGTTTCGATGTCGATGAGGGCGCGGCGGAACGTCAGCGGATGCCGACAAGGCACTCGGGGACTGCATCCCCTTTTGCCCACAATCTGCGTAACCCTTACTATCATTATTGGTCCAGCGTTCCCTCTTTGGAGAACTGCCGCCGGATTGTAGCATAAAAGAAACGCGTGAAATCCAGTCTTGTAACAAATGAATCTAAGTCCACCACCGTCCTGCGAAAATCACGTAAGTCCTTGCGGTAAATACCTAAACCCTGTGATACAAACGACCGGCCGTTGAGCATTTTGGCGGCCTTTTGATCGGATTCTGCGCCTGAGATTGCCCTGCCTGGTGACGTTTGTTGCAAAAACGCTACAATTTATCCCCCGTACAGGAACAAGCGCTGCGAAGCCGATTCGCATGCGCCCCCGTTACCTGGCCGCGCATTTCTGGCAAAATTTCGGGGGACGGTATAAGGGAGCTTTGTTATGTCTAATGCCCGGATTCGTGGCAGGTTTGATTGCGGAAAACTGTCTCTCCGCAACGTGTTATCCAAATTACCGCACGTTCGTGTGCAGGCCGTGGTCGTCTCGCTGGTAATTGCGTCGATACTGCCGGCCACGGTGATCGCGCAGCAGATACCGTTGGACGAATTCGCGAAGCTGCCGCTCTATGACGACATCAAGATCAGTCCGACAGGCAAATTCCTCGCCGCAACCGTCCTCGGCAATGATGATCGTCAAAGCCTCGTGTTCATGGACTTGCGGACCAATGAAGTCGCAACCGTGATCCAGGGTCGCAAGCGCGACAGGATTGTTAACTATATATGGGCCAATGACGAACGAGTTGTCATCTGGCTGGGCAGAAAGGTCGGAACCCTCGATTCTCCGGTCGAAACGGACATGGTTACCGCGGTTAACTGGGACGGCAAAAAAAGAGAATGGCTGCTGGGTTCCCAGAAAGAAGGCAACGTCGCGTTCAACCGGGAATTTCGTGTCGCTCGTCTGTTGCACCGCCTGCCGGAGGACGACGAAAATATACTGATCACCATACGTGACGCGACGCAGCGCAACGGATCGTTTACGGAGATTCTTAAACTCAACATCTATAACGGGCTCACGCGCAAGGTCGATACGGCGCCGATGCGTGGTGCAGACGTAATCGCGGACAATGATGGCAACGTACGGTTGTCGATCGCACAGGATCCTGACAAGGACAATGCTGTCGTCGTACATGAGCTGAGGGGCCTAGAATGGCATTTGCTCGGCGAATACGACAGTCGCGAGGGCGAAGTCACACCCATTGGTTATACACCCGACAATTCACTCCTGTATGTTTTTGATAATCGCGAGACGGACACTGACGCCTTATACCTGTTCAACACGGACTCGAAAGAAAAGGAACTCCTGTACCACCACGAAATCGTCGACATCGACGACGTTCAGCTGGCGCCTGACGGTGAGCTTGTAGGCATTTACCTCGAGCCGGATTACCCGAAGTACGTACCGTTCAATCCCGAACATCCTTATTCCAAATCCCTGGCAGCCGTGCAGGATGCTCTTCGCGGAAACCGTGTGAGACCGACGTCGGTCACCAGGGACGGAAAATACGCTGTTATCCGTGCGACGAGCGATCGTTTACCGGCTCGCTACTTTCTCTTCGATACCGAGGACATGCGACTTTCGACGATCGTATCGGTGATGCCGGGCCTCGAGGAAGAAAAGATGCGCCCGGTCGAGCCTTATGCGGTGAGGGTCCGTGACGGCAAGACAATCTATGCCTACCTCACAAAGCCCGATGATTCGAATGGACCGTTTCCCATGGTGGTTATGCCTCACGGTGGACCGCACGGCGTTCGCGATTACTGGGCGTTTGACAGCTATGCGCAGATGATGGCGAGCCGCGGCTACGCGGTCCTGCAGATGAACTTCCGCGGTTCGGGTGGTTACGGCCGATCTTTCGAGTATGAAGGCTATCGCCAATGGGGTACGACGATGCAGGATGATGTGACGGATGTGACCCGGTGGGCTATTGATTCCGGGATCGCTCCTGAGGACGGCGTCTGCATTTTCGGTGGGTCCTATGGTGGCTACGCAGCCATGATGGGCGCAATACGCGAGCCCGATCTCTATCAATGCGTCATTGCGTATGTCGGCGTATACGATCTCGAATTGATGTTCAAGAAAGGCGACATTCCCACACGCAGGACCGGCCTCGTGTATTTAAGGCAGGCCGTTGGGGAAGACGAGGAAGATCTGCGTGCGCGGTCACCTGTGCATAATCTCGATAAGTTGAAAGCGCCGGTCTTCATTGTCCATGGCGGTGAAGATTTTCGCGTGGATATCGCGCACGCGCATGAACTGCGCAAGGGCCTTGAGGAACTTGACAAACCCTATGAGTGGATGGTCAAAGTCAATGAAGGCCACGGATTCTACAGGCCTGAGAACCGTCTGGAACTGTTCGAACGAATGTTGACCTTCCTCGACGATCATATAGGCGACGCTACCGCCGACGAAGAAACTCTCGTGCAAAACTGACCGCCCTAGGCGATTGCCCGGTAGAAGAGCCTTACCGACACGACTACCAGGAACAGCCCGAACAATATACTAAGTCGTCGCGCGGAAAAGCCGTGCGCGATGCGGGCGCCCAGTGGCGCCATGAGCACGGTCGTGGGCGCGATCGCGGCGAAACCGAGAAGGTTGACATAACCCAGGCTGCCCGGCGGCAGCCTGGGATCGCCGAGGCCGGTCAGGATGAACCCGACCGTGCCCGGGATGCTTATAACCAGACCGAATAA
>WOR8_10007745_pt1 | contig 10240 bp, 7 predicted proteins | sample DeeMarSeWOR38_10_FD_19890 | JGI IMG/M metagenome (IMG submission 19890)
CCGAACCACCAAAGGGGCTTCTGTCTGACCAATGAACACATTTGCGGCGACAGAAATGGACTCTGCCCCGCTGACCTTCATCAGTTTAGCCATGACCCAGGCCATTCCCTGAACCACCTTTTGCATGATTCCCAGATGATAAAGAACTGACATCAGAGATGAAAAAAATATTATCGTCGGCAAGACCTGAAACGCAAACAAAAACCCAACACCGGTACTTTTAAGTTCATCGGGGAAAGCCTTACCAAACAGATTTTGATCGGCCAGGGCGCCAAATACAAATTGAGCCCCATCATTAGTAAAGCCAATAATTTTTACGAAAAAACTGCCAATGGCATCGAAGACTAGTGATCCCCAGGGCGTTTTCAGAACAAATACCGCAAATATAAGCTGTAAACCGATACCTATGAGAACAATGCGCCAGTTAATATTCTTTTTATTATTTGAAAATACCCATGCGATGGAGATAAGAACGATAAGGCCGAATAATCCAAATAGTAATGTACTCATTTCCCTTTTTTCCTCTTCCCATTATTCTCCAACGGAGATTCAAAACAGTTGCGACATCTGGCTTCATAAATATCGGCCGCTCCAATTACAACCTGATTTTGAGACTTGGTTTTACGTTGGGTGAAATTGGCCGGATTACCACAGACTACACAGATCGCATGCGTTTTGGTAATATCTTCTGCAATAGCCAGTAATTCGGGAATGGGATGAAACGGTTCACCCCGAAAGTCCATATCCAAACCGGCAATTATTACCCTTTTACCCATATTGGCCAATGTTTTACATACCCGGACCAAAGCTTTCCCAAAAAACTGGGCTTCATCGATTCCCACAACCTGGGCCTCAAGTGCCAGCGGGATTATCTGCTGTGCGTTTTTGATAATCAGTGATGGTAACTTTTGATCGTCATGGGAGACGATTTCTGTTTCCGAAAAACGAATATCAATTGAAGGTTTGAAGATCGCTATCCGCTGGCGTGCTATCTGAGCCCGTCGCATCCGTCTGATCAACTCTTCCGTCTTACCTGAGAACATACTGCCACAAATAACTTCGATCCAACCCATATGTTTTTGAACTACCGTATACACTCAGGTATCCTCAATATCTGAAAGCAAGAATTTTATTTTAGTGGTCAGAATATCGATAGCAACCCTATTTTCTCCCCCTTCGGGGATGATTATATCTGCATGCCGCTTTGAGGGTTCGATAAATTGAATATACATTGGGCGGACGGTATCCATATATTGCTTTATTACGGACGCGACATCCCGTCCCCGTTCAGTAATATCCCGGTTTAATCTTCTGATAAAACAAATATCAGGATCAGTAGAAACAAATACCTTTATATCCATTAAATCTCTCAAACGTGCATCTGACAAGACTAGAATCCCCTCCAGAAAAATCACTTTGTGCGGACCTACTTCCTGTACATTTTTACTTCGACAATGGGTTGTATAATCATATATCGGGTGAGAGATTGATTTACCTTCCAGTAAGTCATTTACCTGCTGGTACAAGTGGTCATGGTCAAAAGCATCTGGGTGATCAAAATTCCTTCCAACGCGCGCATTAAATGGAATATTCGATAAGTCTTTATAGTAAGAATCTTCCTGGATCAATACGACTTTATCTGAACCCAGTTTTTTGTATATATTCTGAGCCACTAATGTCTTTCCAGAACCGGATGCTCCGGCGATCCCAATCAGTATTCCTCTTTTCATTTTTGCTTTAACTTGGTTTTCTCAAATGCCAAAGGCAACAATTCTTTTAAGCCAACAGTTTTAACATTGCTGCCATCGGTCAAATTGACTATCAAATCCGGTGCATAGTCATACAAAAATTGCCGGCAGGCTCCACAGGGTGGGCAATAATCATCATAAGGACCCACAATTGTAATTGATTTAAAATCCGTTTTCCCTTGCGAAAGAGCTTTTACGAGAGCCACCCGTTCTGCACAAATTGTCAATCCATAGGAACTGCTTTCTATATTGCAGCCGGTAATTATTTCTCCCTGTGATGTTTCAAGTGCAGCACCCACCGAAAAATTCGAGTACGGCGCACGTGATTTCATCCTTGCGACCTTAGCAGAATTGATTAATTTATTAATTGTTGAATCATTCATATTATTACTGGATAATCGGGTTTTTAATTTAAAGGATTTTGATTCAAAAACAAATTCGTTTGAGTCCTGGAAATCAGAAAATCCATGTACAAAACTTAGATGATTTTGAGTGAAAGAATCTTTTCGATACAGAAATGGCGCATCCAGTAAATTAGATGCGCCATGGCTTGGGGAGGGGTGGAGGATATGAATAAATCAGAAAGGTAAATCGTCTTCTTCTTCTGCCTGCTTTTTTGATGGTTCTTCCGTCTCTTGCGACTCGCCGGCTTCGTCTTTATCATTTACATCAGCCGATGTTGCATCACCCTCATTTTTACTGCCAAGCAATTGCATATTTGAACAGACGATTTCTGTCATATATCGTTTTTGGCCGTTTTGATCTTCCCATGACCGTGTTTGAATTCGCCCTTCAACAAAAACAAGTTTTCCTTTCACAAGATATTCACCCGCAACTTCTGCGGTTCTTCCGTATGCTACAATCCGATGCCATTCCGTTTTATCACTAAAATTACCATCCTGGTCTTTAATGGCATGGTTTGTCGCCACACTAAAATTAGCCACGGCAGTACCCGAGGGGGTGTACTTCATTTCAGGATCCTGACCCAATCTGCCAATAATGATGGCTTTATTAATCGTTCCTTTTGACATTTTTTACTCCTTTCTTAAGAAAAATGTATCACATCTCTATTGAATTAATGTGCTAATATCATGCCAAAATACGGCTATCCTGTTTTCTTGATTTATCAAGGACATACTTTCAATACCATGCATAAATTAAACAATTTCAAAACTCCACTCGCGATAATAATACAACAAAATAACACATATGTGCGTTTTTGAGAAATTTTCACACTATTTTTTGGATTTTTATTTGATGTTTCTTAAGTCTTCGGATCAGTGCATCTCGTGATATGCCAAGTAATTTTGCCGCCTGGTTCTGATTAAACTTTGTTGCATTGAGGGCTTTTTTTATAAGGGTTATTTCATTTATCTCCAGATTCAAATTTTGTTTTATCGGCTCTTTATTCCGCCGGGACTCCTGAAATTGTATCGTAAAATCTTGAAGATCAAGGTGGTTTTTATCCGTTAAAATAATAGCCCGTTCGATTAAATTTTTGAGTTCACGTACATTTCCTGGAAAGTGATATCTTTTTAATGCTTCAAAGACTTCTGTTTTGATTTTCGGGACCGCTCTGTTCTTATTTTGAGAGAAATTATTGACAAAATAACGTGTTAAAGGCTCAATATCATCCGGTCGATCTCTCAGTGGTGGAATTTCAATCGGGAGTACATTGATACGGTGATAGAGATCCACCCGGAATTTATTTTCATCCATCATTTTTTTTAAGTCGCGGTTTGTTGCAGATATGACACGGACATCTACGTCGATTTCCTGATCACCACCAATTTGTTTTATTTTGCCTTCTTCCAGGGTTCTTAACAGCTTTGCCTGCAGATTCCCCGGCATATCACCAATTTCATCCAGGAAGATGGATCCTCCGCTAGCCAGCTCGAAGAGACCCCGTTTATTTTCCTTTGCATCGGTAAAGGAGCCCCTTCGGTGACCAAAAAATTCGCTTTCCAGCAGTGTTTCGGGAATCGCGGAACAATTTACTGCCGTGAAATTATGGTTTTTTCTTTTACTTGAATAGTGAATTATTCGTGCAATTATTTCTTTCCCGGTACCATTTTCACCCAATATCAAAACATTTACATCGCCATCACTTGCTGCTTTCATTGCATTTTGAACAGTTTCTCTGATTTGAGGACTTACGCCAATAAATTCTTTGTCGATTAATTTCTCAATCTCTCTGTTAATTAGAGAATTTGTATCTTCTACATTTCGGAGGCGTTTTGCGATATCGATATATTTCCTGGTACGTCTTAGTGCCAGATCAAGGTCAAGGAATCCAAACGGTTTTCTAATAAAATCAACAGCACCTTCATGCATTGCTTCGATTACCATTTCCATGTTGTTGTGAGCACTAATCATGATAACTTCCAGCCCTGGATATTTTTTTCGGATCATTTTCAACAGATCAAGTCCATTCGCGCCATCAAGAACAACATCGATGATAGCCACAGCAATGTCATTTAACTTTAATATTTCCTGTGCGTCATGCATACCCGTTGCTGTAAAGGTTTGTAGATTTCTGTCATCCAGATAAGCAGCAACTCTGTTTAATATTGTAGTATCATCATCTACAATAAGTACTTTTATTGGACTCAAGATACATCCTTTCCGTTTGGTCTGGTTGAATATTTACGGGAACACTTATCACCACCGTGGTTCCTTCATCTTGAATGCTTTGATATTCTATTCTTCCGCCTATTTCTTTTATCATTTTGTTCACAATTACCAAACCAAGTCCGGTACCAATTCCGGCGCTTTTAGTCGTAAAAAATGGTTTAAATATATTTACCTTAATTTTGTCAGGTATACCAATTCCATTGTCACAAAGTGATACTTTTACCTCTCTTTCCGATATCGATGTTTCAATTTTGATCTCCCCGGGCATTTGAGCTTTCAGGGTCCTTTTTTGATAAATCGCATCTCGCGCATTATGCAATAAATTTATCATAATTTGCTCGAAATTATAATGATTACCCTTGAGTACCGGCAGATTCTCGGCCAGGTTAGCTTCTACCCTGATTTTTTGTGATTTAAACTGCCTGCGGGTAACCAAAATGGCATCACGAATAGACTCATTTACTTCGAATTTATCCAGGTTTGTTTGTTTATCTTTTCTGGCAAATATCTTAATATGATTTACAATTCTTTCTGCACGGAAGACATCTTCTTTTATTTCATCCATTAAATAAAGGATTTTAGTACCTTTTATCGGTTTTTCTGATACCTGTAAAGCTGCCGATTCAGCTGTCAGGCGAATATTTTGAATCGGCTGTAATATATCATGAATGATGCTCGCCGCCAGTTCTCCAAGCGAAGTTAAGCCTGCCTGGTGAATAATTATTTGCTGCTGTTCCCGATGGCGTTCAATTGTTTCATCAATTCGTTGCTGCAAACTTTTATTGTGTTTGTTTTTCATCCTATATCGATACAGCAAGAGTCCAAATAAAACAATAAAGATCATCAAGAAAAGTAGCTGAACGGTTTGGACAAGGGTTTGTTTCTGTATTTGCAGCTCCTGAATTGCATTATTTCGTCGCAGTATTTCATTTTCTTTTTCTCTTTTATCGGTCTCATACCTTAGCTGCATATCTGCAATTCGCATGCTCTTTTCAATTTGAATGCTATCTTGCAGCGCAATAAACAATCTTTGATATTTAAAAGCATCTGCAAATCGACGCCTTCTGAAACTAATATCTAGTAATCCACTATATGAATCGAGTAATAAATTTTTAGCACCAATTATTTGAGATATTTCTTCTCCATTATTCAGACAACTTTCTGCTTTTAATAGATTTCCCTTTTCAACATATATTCTACCTAAATCGATAAGTACCCTTGCCATTCTCCATTTATCTTTACTTTTTTCACTCAAATTATACGCTTTTTTATGATTACTTATTGCTTCAGTATAATTTCCATTTGCTGCTAAAATATTGCCAAGATTGTTATAAGTAATAGCTACTATTTGTGGATCAAAGTAATTTTCACTTAAATCTTTTGCTTTTTTAATGTATATTAAAGCTGAATCTAATTTACCTATTTTGTGATATATTGATCCAATAGAATTTAAGCAACTAATTTTTATGTTTAAATCATTGTTATTATTTAGATTAAACAGCGATGTTATGTTTAAAGAGAGTGCTTTTTTATAATTCCTCAATTCCTCATAAACAATGCCCATTGCATGAAGAATCATTGAATTTATTATTTCCCTCTCATTAATTATTAAACTCTTTGCTTTAAGATAATATTCAATAGCTTTATCATATTCAGATAAAGCATTATAAACTGATCCGATAGAATAATAAGTTTCAACTAACTTATTATCAAGGTTATATGAAACTAATACATCCAATGCTTCAAAATGATACTTTAACGATATGTCGAAATCGCGCTTTTTATAATATACTCCTCCTAAAATTGACAAGATTAAATAAAAATCTGATATTTTCTCTTTCACTGCCTTCAATTGTTTTGCGATCACAAAATACTTCAGGGCCGAGTCAATTTCGCTAATATAATAGTAAGCATAGCCAAGATTCATGTATGTATATAATATTGTTTTGGGATCAACGTTATTGCTAACTAATTTTAACGCGGACATAAAATATGGAATTGATTTGTGATACTGTAGTTTAAAATTATATGCATATCCAATTAATGATAAAACCTCCACATATTCTTGCTCTCGTCCCGAATTATTATCATAAAAACTTAATATCTCTTCAGCGATTATGATTGTTGAGTCGGGATTTTTATGTAACTGATCTTTTGCTCTCTGTGTGAGCGATTTGATTTCCGATTTTGTCAGGAGTGTTCCATTGCTATGATTTTGCGACCAAACACTTGTGACTAAAAGACCAATAATAAGTATTGATTTTGAATATCTTTTCATCCTAATCCCCGCATTTGATCTTTATACCTGATTACATACAAATTTCATTCCAAAAACCTCTCAAATACCCATACTCATCCGGTTATAATCCCATGAAATGAATCTATCATAATCATTTGCCTCAAAAAAATATCCCTGCGCCCTTAATGAATTTTTTTTTATTCCCAATATATTATTCAAATCAATACAAGCCCCATGCATCCTGAATATAAGCTGACACCTTTAATTTTTAAAACCGTTAATTAAAGATTGGTGTTTTTAATGGCGATTATATGGATGAATATCTGAATGCAGATTTTCCTTGTAACTATGGTTTATCTTGCATTATTATTGGACAACATTTAAATTGATATCTCTGCAACTCATTGATTTATCAATAAATTATGCCTAAAGCCTTCCATGAATTTGATGGAGTTAAATATGAATAACTGGCACTCTAAAATATCTGCCATCATCACTTTGATCATTCTGCAAGCCTCTCAGATCCCGGATCCAGTAAACGCCCAAAGAGCCAGTGCTGAATTTATCTCATCCATCGCCCCCCCCAGTCTGACGACCGGCCAAAATGTTCGTGATGGCGTGCACGAAGTTATTTTTTATAATGGGATCCTCTATGTCATTGATGTCTGGGCCGGTATACAGGTAGTCGATGTCTCCAATATTAATAAACCGGTTGAAATTGGCCGCTATCAGAATAAACATCGCGCAAGGAATCTTGCTATATCCGGTACCTATGGATATCTATCCGACGAGCTAGAAGGCGTTCATATTATCGATTTATCCAATCCAAAAGCTATTGTCGAATTGGGCGCTGTCCAGACAGTGGGTGATGCCTGGCGGGGGGAAATTGCGTATCCATATCTCTATGTCGCGGAAGCTGAAAAGGGTGTCCGGGTATATGACGTGTCTGATCCGCAAAACCCACAGCCACTTGGCATCTTTGATACTCCCGGCTGGGCATGGGGACTTTTGGTTACCGGTGATATTGTATATGTTGCTGACAAAACCGGTGGTCTTCAGATCATTGATTTCTCTGATAAAATGAATCCAAAACGTCTCGGACAATTCCGGGAACCGACACAGGCAAAATCACTATATCTTGAAGATAATCTGCTATATGTGACCGACGGTCCGTCCGGACTATATATCCTTGATGTCTCCAATCCGAAGTTTCCAAATCTGCTGAGTAAAGTAACAACCGATGGATTTATCTATGATGTTTTCAAGGGTGGAAAATATGCCTATCTGGCAAATGAATCAAAAAGCCGCCTTGAGATAGTTAATCTCACTGATGTGAATCATCCCGTTGCAGAAGCTGATTACCAGGCTGATGATAAAATATACGGCGTCTGGAAAGAGGATGTATATGTCTTCGTTGCCGCCAACAATAAAACACTTATTCTTCGTCACAACAGCCCCCCGGTTCTGGCCGATATCGAGCCCCAAACTATTGATGAACAAGCAGAACTCAAAGTAACCGCCCAGGGCTCTGATCCCGACGGTGATAAAATATATTATCAAATCAGAAATCTTCCTGAGGGTGCAAAGTTCGACAGCGTGGGAGGGATCCTGACCTGGATACCGAACTATGAGCAATCTGGGGAATATAAAGATATTACCATTAGAGTTACTGAAAGAACATTAAGTAAACTCTATTCAGAAAAGTCATTTAATATTACAGTTAATCATGTGAACCGGGCGCCAAGCCTGCCGGAGGTGGAAGATAAAAAGATTAACGAAAACCAGTTGCTTACTTTTCAGATTGAAGAGGGAACTGATCCGGATGTAGAAGATAAGGGGAAGTTAATATATTTAGCTGAAAACATGCCGGAGGGAGCTGTTTTTGATTCTACAAAGCGCACTTTTAGCTGGACGCCCACTTTTGAGCAATCAGGTTCTTATATAATCGATTTTATCATCAAAGATCCTCTCGGTGCAACTGATCGGGATGCAAGTACTATTACGGTTATTCATATTGATCGTGCGCCGGTACTTGAATCGGTTAAAGATCAGATGATAGCTGAAAATTCGGTGTTATCACTGACATTAAAAGGCTCGGACCCCGACAAGGAAGACGAAGGTAAAATCTCTTACGCTATAATCAATTTACCGGAAGGAGCCAAGTTTGACCCGCAAAATAAAACATTTTCCTGGACACCACGGTATGATCAGTCAGGTGTATATGATGATATAAAGGTGGTAATGAAAGCTGGGAATTTATCTGACACAACAAGTTTCAAAATAAACGTTGAACACGTAAGCCGACCACCCGTAATTACCAGTATCCCGGCGAAGACCGCAAATGAGAACGCCACCCTGGAATTTAACATAAGCGTCTCAGATCCGGACGGCGAGGACCAGGGTAAATTAACTGTCAGCGCAGCCAATTTACCACCCGGGGCTACGTTTAATGCTGATTCCTTGAAATTTAGCTGGACGCCTACATATGAACAGGCAAATCAGTATAATGATATCTCGTTTACGGTTACAGACCAATCCGGAAAGACTGAAACAAAAAATGTTTCAGTCACAATCAATCACGTCAATCGTCCTCCGCTGCTTATACAGCCAGAAGAGGTTAATGTGGACGAGAATACACCTGTGTCTGTAAATATCACCGGAAGCGATCCGGACAAAGAAGATCAAAATTCCCTGCAATATACGGCGAATAATTTACCGGAAGGAGCAACATTCGACCAACAAATAATTAGCTGGACGCCCTCTTATGACCAGTCCGGTACTTATACGATCCAATTGCAACTTTCCGATGGCAAATTACAAGACACAAAAGAATTGCAGATAAATGTAAACCACGTTAACCGGACACCAGCATTTGAGGCAATTGAAGATAAGACCGTTGATGAAAATCAGAAACTTGAGTTCAATGTAATTGCCTCAGACCCTGATAAAGAAGATATTGAAAAATTAACTATCACGGCCGCACAGTTACCCGAAGGTGCACAATTCGATGCGGCAACATCGATATTTAGCTGGATACCAACCTTTGATCAATCAGGCACATACGCCATTACTTTCTCCGTTAGTGATCCACTGGGACTTTCTTCTGAATTGCCGGTAAATATCACCGTAAATCATGTGAACCGTACGCCTGTTCTGGAGCCGCAGGTCAATCAGACGACTGATGAGAATACAACTTTATCCTTTACGATCCTTGCGGGTACCGACCCCGATATGGAAGATCAGAGTAAATTGACCTATGCGGTTGAAAATCTGCCGGAAGGTGCTAATTTTAATCCGGAGACCAGGACGATTACCTGGACCCCAAACTATGATCAAGCGGGAACTTATGATCTGAACATAACATTAAGTGACGGATTGATAAATGTACAGCAGCCGATGCAAATCCTGGTTAATAATGTCAACCGACCGCCACAAATTGAGGTCGTAACACAACAAAGTATAAACGAGAATGAACCCTTTTCCTTTACTTTTCAGATCATTGACCCTGATCAGGAAGACGCAGGAAAATTACAGGTAAATATTGCTAACCTGCCTTCGGGAGCAACTTTTAACAATAGTGATTATTCTGTCTCCTGGACTCCAACTTATGATCAGGCTG
>WOR8_10007748_pt1 | contig 10238 bp, 11 predicted proteins | sample DeeMarSeWOR38_10_FD_19890 | JGI IMG/M metagenome (IMG submission 19890)
AGTGAACCTTTAGGAGCCATTAGTGTTGGGTTATTTCTTTTTCCTTTTATAAGTGATTATCTGTTAGGAGCAATGCTCTCTGTTGTAGGGGGATTCATGCTTTATATATCTTTAGATGAATTGCTACCGATGTCTCGCTCTTTGGGTAAGGAACATCTTTCGATCCTAGGGATTGCAGCGGGAATGCTAGTCATGGCCCTTAGTTTGGCTATGATATAACTGCGACCTTTATTTTCGAATATTACTTAGAAGGATTAACTTTTATGCTAAAAATTTCAAAATTCATACCAGATTTATAAATGAGATACAAGTGTGAGTGATTTCGTCCCAAACATGAAGCTATAAAAATAAAGTGAGAAAATTGTTTTAGTTTTTATTCCTTTACTTTTCTCAAAATCGAACTAAGTTCCGTTTTTAGCAAATCTCTTATTGCTACACGAATCACCTCAGAGCGATTAGGATATAAGTTCATGTTTACTAATTCTTCTATACCTGATAGGTATGCTTCTGGGATGTGGCAAGTTATTAATTTCATATTTTGATCTTAAACCCCTTATTTAAGTTAAAACATATTTCGTTAATGATTTCAAGCTTAGTTAGATATATTATTCTATATAATACAAGGATAATACAGTTGAATTTTACCGGACACTCAAGAATTAAGGAATTTAATTTCTAATCTCAAACTTGATAGAATATCTAATCTATGCGATTTTTGCAGCAAATCACATACAATCAATTTTAACAAATGATATATATATCTTTAACAATTTTAAATATAAAAAAAACTAAATTTTAAGAAATTGAAGCGGATAAATAGTGTTGATGCACTACGGGGATTTTCAATTTGGATTATGGTTTATGGACACATGCTTCAGTTTTGGATAAGGCCCGAAGATTTTTGGCTTAAATTCTGGTTGTATGCATTCTTAGCTCCTATTGGAGCCACAGGGTTTCTTTTTATCTCGGGAGCAAGCGCGACATTAGCGTATCGAAATAATTTACAAACTCAGAAAGTTATGATGAAAACTTTTAGAAATACTTACCTGTTGAGAGGCCTCTTCATCCTCATTATAGGCCTTTTTTTCAACTTTGGCGTCGCCATGGTTTTTGGAGGAGGTGATCTAACAGATATCTGGAGTTGGAATGCTCTACAAACAATTGGGGTGTGTTTATTATTGTTATGGCCTGTGTTAAAAACTTCCAAAATAATTAGAGTAATCTTAGGAACGATAGTATTCCTCCTCAACCATTATCTGTTAACGGTTCTTTCACCATATATTGGACAACCTGATTTATTAGGTTTCTTGTATCACTTATTATTTAATCCTATAGATGCGTATGTCATCTTAAATTATTACGGAGTTGTTGTTATCGGTTCTGTTATAGGAGAATACCTCTTTAAATTAAAAAATGTTGATGATCTGAAGAAAAAGGAATTCTTTTTATCACATCGAGCAATAATGTATTCCTTTGGTATAGGTATAGGTATTCTTATATTTGCTGTTTTGTTTCAATTTCCTGACTTTATTACATTTAACACGATTTCATCAATTCTTTATGCTCTAGGAATTATTTTAGCTGGTTTAGCAGTACTTATCATAATGGAAGTTTTTGAAGTAATTAAAACTAAGAAGAGCTACAAATTTCTCTATTTCTATTCATATTACTCATTTACCATCTTTCTTGGGCACAATGTGTTTCTTCTGTTTTTCATCGGTATGCTAGATGCCTACTTCACAATCTGGTTAGTGGTAGCGATGTTTAACATCATCATCCTTTTCTTACTTAGAGCAATGCATAATAAGTTAGGATGGAAAGTTTCTGTGAAGGCACTAGTTAGCATGGTGAGTGCGTTTATTGCTCTGAAAATTGAAAAAAAATATTATACTGAAGTTGAAATAGCTGAACAAAAGAGCTAACAGGAAAATATTGATATAATTCTTAGAAAACTTATATTAATTTAACATATTGTTTATTTATGCTTTTCCCCTATTTGAGTATGAATTCACGTCTGATAGTTCTAATATTTTAGAATATCAAAGTTTAAACAGATTGATTATTTATCCCAACCATTAATTCGATACCATCAGTAAAATTTCAGAAATTTAATCAAATTATGACAGAAGTTATACTTAAATTGGAGAACTTAACAAAAAAATTTGGAAACTTTACAGCAGTAAATACAATAAACCTTGAAGTTTGTAGAGGGGAAACAATAGGACTTGTTGGGCCTAATGGAGCAGGTAAAACTACAACCATCAAAATGATTGCGAAAATTTTGAGACCAAATTCGGGAAGAATCTTAATTCGGACTAATCACAATGAATTAGAAGATTTACAACACGTTTCGACTACTATTTTTCAAATAGGATTTTTAATTGATATCCCAAATTTTTACAATATGACCGCATACCAGCTCCTTAAGTACTTTGCGAAATTGCAGAATTACCCAAAAGATAAACTTGAGGAACGTATTGACGAGTTATTAGCTTTATTCAAGCTTTCTGACTGGAAACATGAAAATGTTAAAACTTTCTCGAAAGGTATGACCCAGAAGTTAGGAATAATTCAAGCCATAATCCATGATCCTGAGATAATAATACTAGATGAACCTCAAACTGGATTAGATCCATTAGCTCGAGTCGAAATTCGTAAGTACATTCGAGAGCTTCAATCTTTAGGAAAAACGGTATTTGTAGCCTCACATATGCTCTATGAAATTTCTGAAGTTTGCGATAAAATCGCCTTAATTAATTTTGGGGAGATAATAGGATTTGATACAGTCGAAAAATTAGCTCTTACTTTGAAATCGAGTGAATTAGATTGTGAGTTACTTGAACCACTTAGACCAGATAAATTAGAACCTATTTTAAATCGGTTAACCGATACTTTAGAACCGTATTTAGACCAAAATTTAGATCCAAATATATCGAAAATTCCTATAAAGTATCGTCCTGAATTGCAAGGATTCCAAATCTTCTATGATGGGAACATTGAGTCAAAGGGAGAGATCTTAAAAATACTCGTTAAGGAGTTCGAATCGGATTTTACAGTTACTTCATTTGCGCAACCAAAAACATCTCAATTAGAAAGAGTATATGCTGAAATGGTAGAAAACAATGAAACCAAAACGAATGGAGGGGGATGAAGAGATGGCAAGAAAAAATGGAAATTTTATTGGGATAAAACCGATATTCTATACATTAGGATTTGAGCTGAAGAAGCAGCGAAAAAAATTTTACTTCTTTCTGTTCATCGCCATTTTAGTCGCTATATTAGTAGGATATATATTGCAATTGATTCCTGGTTTTTTACTATCAGTTACACAAGCAGAATTCTATGAAAATGGTTTGCAATTTATTTCTTTCCTGACTCTCTTTGCTGCGTGCCTATTTTTTTCAGGAATAATATGTTCTGAATTTGACAAAAAGACTGGTTTTATCGTTTTTCCTAAAATCAACAAATACAAGTTAATCCTAGGGAAATATCTTGGGAACCTAATCTTAGTTGTCATCATCGTTACAGCATTTTATTTAATGTTAGCACTTTTTGGATTTTACTACTATGGTGGGCCAATTAATATCCGGTTATTTTACTCTTATGCAGTTGCATTGCTATATGTAATTGCTTTGAGTAGTTTCGTTACTTTTTTCAGCTCTTTTATGCGAAGTGTAAATCTCACAATAATATCTACTCTTATAATCCTTCTCATAGGATTTAATATTGCCGATCAGATCGTTACTTTAGTTTTTGGAGATACATTTGAACCGCTATATTCTTTAGCATATCTGGGTTCACTAATAACAGGTATACTACAATCTCCTTTCCCAGATCCAAGATATGTTGAATTCTCCTTTAGTGGGAGTGGTATGGGTCCATTTGGTGGTGGTGGTGAATTTACATTTGGACAATGGATAACACCTACAATTACGATGGGATTATTACTCTTGGTTGTAAACATAGTTTTTTTCTTTCTACTAGCAGCATTAAAATTCAAACGGAGGCAATTGTAAAATGAAACTACTTAAAATTAGATATAAAACGAGTCTTTTAAGTTTGATTTTTTTAGGGATATTAATTTGTGGATTTTTTGCTACATCAGTATCAGCTAGCCCAAACTATCAATTGACGTTAGCCAAAGGAACGGATGTATTAACTGTAAATCAATACGACGATTCTGCATGGAAAGCAACTGTCAATGCATCCACTAATCCCAGCTTCTGGTTTGAAGGAGATGCGAATATAACTGGTGCGAATAGCAAGGAAACTATCCTTGGTTGGAATGATAATACCTGGCAAACCTGGGATGTATTCACATCATTATTTATGTCAGAATACTTTAGTTTTGAAGATCTGATAACATTGTTAACCATCATGAACAATATTGGATACAATGAAACAACTATTAATACAAATTACACAGGTAATTATAATCTGTGGTTTGGAGTACGTGCAGTATGGAACTTCACAAAAGGTCCTTATCCAGAGCAATCAAGCTATACTGAAGGAGTCTTAGTATTTAGGGATCCAGTGGACGTTAAAACCATGTTAGATGATTATAAAACCATTGCAGCTGAACTTAATGGGAACCTATTCATTCAGCTCTCTGGTTTAAGTTTTCCAAACCTTACTGCTGATGATTTTCTCTGGCAACTTGCTCTAAATGGTCTTGCTGTTGGATCACCTCAATCAGGATATCTAGCAGAATTGGTCAACGAACTCGGATGTCAAGATGCATCTTCAATAGGGAACACTCTAATATTTAACCGTGTAGGGGTCACTAATTATACTGTAGAAATTTCGTATGGAAAAAAAGGAACTATTTCTACTTTTATAGTTAAAGACATTAGTGAAGATATAATTTTCCAGATTACTAGCACGAATGAAGAATGGATCTTTTTCTTGATTCTGATGATTATCGGTGCTTGTGGGGTTGGATTAGTCGTGTATATAATCTTTAATAAGAGAAGACCTAAAAAATAAGAAAAAAAGTTTTTTTATTTTGTGTTTATCTTTTTTTTTTCTCGTTTTGAAACCATTATATGGTTTCTGTAGATTGTACAAATCTACAATATTTATTTGGATATATTTAATACATATTACATTAATCCTCGATTTTATAAACTTTAGGTTGAATTCAGTACAAATAAAACTGAGTTGTTGAGGGGTAGATTAAAAAAGAAAAAGAAACATTATTATGTGGGGTGCTTTAGAAACCTATTGCTCTCAAGGCTCTAGTTCTAAAGCGTTCCTCCTTAATTTGAGAGAGAAATAATTACCTCTAACTTACATCTATTTTTTTGGCTGGTTTTTTACCAAATGTTACTTTTAGGAGCCCATTTGCCATTTTTGAAACGATTGAGTCTGTATCCGCATCAGCAGGTAAAGAAATATCCATATTTACTTCAACAAAAGTGAATCCTTTCCAAAAAAACGGTCCGAACTTCTCTTCTTTAGGTTGTTCGTCTATACCTTCTCTCTCAGGAATCTTCGGTTTCTCAGCTTTAATATTAAGGTGTGAATTAATTAAAGAAACCGTGATTTGCTCCTTAGTTCGCCCTGCTAGTGGTAAAGTAATCAAATAACTTTCTCCAAGATCCTCAAGATTGTAGGGAATATGGTTCCCCACAAAACCTTTCATAAAATGATGAGCCATCCTTTTCATTTTATGAATATCCTGGGGACTAAAGGGAAAGCAACCACCCATTCCTCTTCGACCATGGTGCCCGCGAGGATTATGGTGCCCACGTGGACCATGATGTTCAGGAGGTTTTTCTTCATCCATGTTTTTTATACCTCTTTTTTTTACTTTTAAATTTTATTTTCTTTTTTTCATTTATGTATACAGGTCGTCATCGTAAACTTTGATAGGTCTCGATTTTTCTTTACGATCCTTCTCAATGTTTTCTAAGATTGACCTGAATCTTACAATTTGGTTTTTGATTATCTTCAATCTCTGATTTAGTTCATTCTGAGATAGTTCGAGTCGTTTAATAACTTGTTTAATGTGTTGTTGATTTTCTAAAGATAAATCATTCTCGTCAATTTCCACATTTCGGTGATGAGGAAAACTACAGAACATAGTTTCAACATTTTGCTTTACTCCGGGAAGATCCCCTACTAAAGCAAAAATAGAGTCCATAAAAGAGTGCATACTAGGGTAAATGTTATTTCTTAATGCTTTTTTAAGGGCTATTTTTCCTTTTTCTGTGATGAAATACCTTTTTTTTTGGCGATTCTTCTCAAAAATTTCTTCAATCCTTACGAATTCCTTTTTTTCGGCTAGATTTCTCAACAACGGATATATAGATCCTGCCGTACCCCTCCATAATCCTCTTGGTCTCCCTGTAATCTTCTGGATAATTTTATAACCCGTAATTCCTGGATTATGATTGATAATTTTTAAAACAAATAACTCTAAACCCGATAAAACTCCTTTTCTATGAGTACTAAAAATTTTTATCACCGAATAGTATATCGTTATCGATATAATTTTTGTGTAAGTAGTATATCGGAATCTACCTATATAAACTTGGGGGTTGAAAATATATTAATGATTAAAATCTTGTAATTATAATTATGCCTATTCTAGGAATCGATATTTTCAAATGTTCGAAATGTAAGCAATGCATTAACGACTGCCCGACTGGAAATTTTACCGTAGAAAAAGATAAACAAAATATTATCTTTAATGATACAAACTGCATATTGTGTGGGCATTGTATTGCTGTATGCCCTGAAGATGCGATTCTATATGAAAATATGCAAGATACCTCTTTGGAATTTGAGAGAGATCAAGATCCAGATGCTTTAATTAATTATAAGGGAATTCATCAGTTATTGCGTGGAATTCGGTCAATACGACAATACCAACCTAAATCAGTTCCTAAAGAATTTATTCAAAAGATCATTGACACAATTAGATATGCCCCTACTGGGGCAAATATGCGGACTTTAAAGTGTTTAGTTGTCTCTGGAAAACAGCAAAGAGTAGAACTAACGGAAGCTATAATAAATGCTTTGGAAGTAAAGGAAACACAAGATCTATTTAGGGCTAAGTTTGAGCAAGGACAGGATCCGATATTTTATCACGCTCCTCATATCTTCATTTTTTACTCAAAGAATCCTTGGGATACACGGAATGTTTCTATTGGTATGACCTATGGAATGATCACTGCTAAAGTATTAGGTTTAGGAAGTTGTTGGATAGGTTACGCTCATGGAATCTTAGCGGAGCATCCCGGAATATGCAAAAGACTAACAGGTATCCAAACCTATGTCTTAGGGGTAATGACGATAGGATATCCTTCAGTGACATATTATCGAGCTCCTCCCCGACCACCCTTAGCAATAAAAGAAATTTAATGTAAGACCTAATGAAGAACACATTTCTTTTTCTTTATTATCTTTCCTTATAAAATCACCTCGGAAATATGCAGATCTAGCTGAATAACCGTGAAATGAAGCTTTCACGAAGATGTATCTTTTTTTACTCGTACCTTTGAAAATTTTTAATAAGAATTTTTAATAGGAAATGATCCTAAATACCTATAACATAAATACATTTTTAGGGTAGAAGCAAGATTAAACAAAAAATAATCAAAATACTAGAAGAAACTGGTGCTCTAAAATTTGGGGATTTTACGCTAGCATCGGGCGCAAAATCAAAATACTATATTGACTTGCGAGTCATTCCTAATTTTCCTAAAGCATTCGAAGATCTAATTAAATTAGCAGTTAGTTATTTATCAGAGAATTGTTCAAATATTGAAGGTGTGGTTGCTATTCCCCTTGCTGGAATTCCCTTTGGAACCATGATTGCCAATCAACTTCACTTACCATTCTATCTTTTAAGAAAAGAACCAAAGGAACATGGACTTAAGAAATTAATAGAAGGTGAAATTAAGAATGGGCAGAAAATTTTGCTGGTAGATGATCTTATCTCAAGCGGATTTAGTAAACTCTTTGCAGTGAATTCTCTGAGAGAAGAAGGAGCAGATGTAGAAAATTTGTTCGTTTTTATAGACAGAACTCCAGAAGGGCTCACAGATTTTGAGAAGGAACATAATATTAAGGTTCATTATCTTATAAATTCAAAAGACATTCTTTCAAAAATTTGAAATGAAATTAGAAAAAATTAAAGGAATTTTATCCGATATAGACGGGACACTTTACTTTAAAGAAACTCCTATTCTTGGTGCCATAGAAACAATTTCAAAGCTTCGAAAAATTGGTTTAAAATTTCTATTCTTTACAAACACAGACAGTAAGTTACCTAGTACAGTTCTAAAAACTCTACAAAATTATGGTTTCAAGGTCAAAATGGATGAAATTTTTACACCAATCATAGCATTGAAAGAGTACTTATCTAAATTTCCAGACAAACAAGTCTTTTTCGTGACGACCGCCGAAGTCGAGAAAGAATTTCAAGACACACCGCGAATCCACGGTTCTGAAATACCTGATTTTGTTGTTATTGGGGACTTTCAAGATGATTGGGATGTAAACCGTCTAAATACAGCTTTTCAACATGTGTTAAAAGGTGCTAAACTTCTTGGTACCCAAGGTAATAAATACTTTCTTGATCATAATGGTGAACCCGTTATAGATACAGGTTCTTTTGTGCAAATGATTGCTACTGCTGCCAATGTCACCCCTAAAATATTTGGAAAGCCCTCCAAAGAATATTTTCTTCAAGCGCTAAGTAAGCTAAGTCTTAATTCAGATGAAGTACTGGTAGTAGGGGATGATCTCGAATCTGATATTCAAGGTGCCATAAATTCAGGCATTAAAGGGGTGTTAGTAGAGACGGGAAAAGGACAATTTTTTGACCCAAAAAAGACTAAAATTGAACCATATAAGGTTATTAAGTCTTTTAGTGCTATTTCTGATTTTTTTAAGTAAAATAAATAAGTGGAACAACAGCAAATGTTATAAAGAAAAACATCACACACTAATTATTGACAAAAATTTGTAAAATATTTTTTGTTAATTTACAAAGGTGTGAGTAAATGCCAATAAAAGAAGGATGGGAAATTTCTCCTGATAGGGTGGAATGGTACGAGAAAATAAATAGTAGATATGATGTAGGTGATCCATTCCTCACCTCCAAATGCATGCGTGGAAAAGATAATGGATTTTTAGTTGTAAGTGACAAAGGTTTTGCATGGAGAATTAAGATGGGTTTTAGTAGTTCGATGTGGCAATCTGGAGAGAATATGTGGATACGGTGGCATGATCTTTATGAAGTTATCCCAAAAAAACCGGGGATCCTTTTAATAAAAGTAAAAAAAAGAAATATGAAATCAAAAGAAATTATTTTAGATAAAAACGGAAATTACACTTTTAAGAAATGGGCTCTGAAAATAGTACGAAATGCAAAAGAGGAAAGGGAAAACTGGCTTAATAGGCAACAAACATTCAACGATCTTTTCATAAAAACTTGGGAGGAACATCAACTAGCTGAGGATCCTGCTCAAAGTGATACAAATTATTAGGTTAGTTATTCTTCTTTTTTTAAAATTCAACTTTTGGAATCCGCCGAATTTCTAGTTCTTTTTATTTGATATGTTTAGCAGGAATTTCAATATTAGCACGAGGATGAATTAGTTAAAAGATAAAAGGTATAATATAAAAGAAAAAGAGTCCGATTTTTATTATCGGGTTTCATGCTGTGAGTACCCGTTTTAACAAAAAGATTTATATATTCTAGATTGCGTATCTTTCATGAAAAACTAATTTAAACTAAAAATGAGATGTACAATCTATGGCTTTAACTAAAAAAGAATTTTTTGTACGAGATTTAGTGATTGACGATGAGTACGGTGAAATAGACCCAAATGCTACAATTCAAACGGCTGCAAAAAAGATGAAAGAATTAGGTGTACCCGACTTAGTAGTGGTAGAAGGTGAAGTTAAAAAAGTACTTGGGGTTATCGCAGACTTTGATATAGTTCAAAATGTCGTAGCTGAGGGAAGTGACGTAAAAGTCGAGAAAGTACTATCAACAATGTATAAAATTGATCCAGTAACACTTGATACCCCGGTAACTGAAGCTTTTACAAGGATGCGAGATTTAAATGTTAACATCGTTCCCGTAGTTGAAAACGGATCACTTGTCGGAGTGTGCTCAATTGAGGATTGTTGGAGTTACATTCCTGACCAAAATATAGATGAGATTGGGCTTATCCCTATTCGAAACACGAGAGTGGCAGAATTCTGGTTTGCTAGCGTTT
>WOR8_10009486_pt1 | contig 10238 bp, 10 predicted proteins | sample DeeMarSeWOR38_10_FD_19890 | JGI IMG/M metagenome (IMG submission 19890)
TATGAGTCTCAAAATAAGGGTGAACTACCAATCATCACAACATCTCAAACTGACATTCTAGAAATCACTTCACTTAGTAATCTTATATATCAAAACCTCCTGCGTCTCATATACCATTGCAAAATTAAATCTGAAACTTTCTAAAGCTAACTCATCCTCTCTTGGTCCCCAAAAAATGTAATCACTGGTTTCAAATACTTCGAGCGAATTCTCCCCGTTAGGATCGCGAATGAAGTCAATAACTTTTTTCTTTTGGTAATCTGCATTCACGGTTTCATAAGGATGTCCATAAAGGACTCTCCTCCCGGTGTATGCAGGCACGAACAATCCAGTGTCAGGTCCAGTCAGAATTACTGATTCCTTTTCTGTATTCTTGAGTAGCCATTCAAATGCCTGAGATTCACCCTGAGTGATATAAATAGCAGAATCCAATGACTTGATGCCTTCAAATGCAGCTAAAACAACAATGAGATTAGTTAGGCACGCTAACATTAACATGGTGACTAAAACTGCGAATCGCAGATATCTTGACTCTTTAAACAAGCTAACGAATCCAATTGAAGCCAGACCTGCAAGAGGAATATATAATCCGAACATAAAGCGCCTCTGCAAATTAAAAGGCACCCATATCAGCAGGATACCCAGAACCGCCCACACAATCAAGATGGTTGATGAATTTAATCGACAGCGCACTGCATGAATAATCCCTAAAATACCAAATGCTAAAACTGGCAAGAATGATATCAAGAAATCCCAAAATGGAGGAGCGAGGGTCAGATTTTGCATATTCCAGGCCGACAAAAGAGGATCGGTGTGAGATATCCAATAATAATAAAGTAATATCGGACCTCCACCAAGACACACGAAAACTGACAGAATAACCTCCTCAGGAAGTCGAGAAAGTCTGTGATTATTATTTTGATGATATCCTTTCGCAATCCCTAAAATTCCAATAGAACCTAAAACTAGTAATGCGACTACAACACCGAATGGCATTACGATACCTAAAAGAATCGAACCGATAAAAACGCTGATCCTTCTGGTTATTGATTTGTTCAATCCATTAATTGAGAGACTATTTTGAGCGAGTGTGAAAATCAATAACAGAACAGCAAGACCTAATGGAAAATGAGGATTCGCATAAGCGGAGAGAAATGGATACGCTTCTGCTACCCAAAAATCTGAAGTATAACCCCCAAACATCATTGCTAACCAACCAAAACCTGAACCAAATACAGCCAGGAGATACGCGATTTTCAATTGTGTTTTTGTATCTAGAACCGATTTATAAAAATAATACAATGAAATGAGCATTAGAATAGAAGATGATACCCTGATAGTATGAAAAGTAATCGGGATAGATAAACCAGTTATCCGACTCAGATGTCCTAAAAGTATATAGAATAAAAAAAGGTACACTCCATCGCTGGACTCTGCTGTATAAGGAAGAGTGAAATGCCATCCACCTTCCCAACCTTGTCTCATTTTAGCAAAATATGAATTGCCATCTATAGGGTTGAGCAAGAAACCCCCAAAAACATAATCAGCCCCTGAGTTAAGACCAGCAATGATAAATGGCAAGGTGATTGTAGCAACGAAAATTAAAATAACGATAATCAAAAACCAATGAATTCTTGACCGAGTCATGATATGCACCTAACATCGTAAATATATAGAGTCAATCCATCAATGTCAAGAAAACCAACATAAAAATTATTCAATTTTCTTGAGGGTCTGAATCGAGCGATTCGGCAGTAATTCTCGTTATGAGACTTGCCATCTTTAGCATCCCCTTCTATAATCCTTCCTATGAACAAGCCATTCATGCTATTTCGTTTACAGCAAATTGACAACAAAATTAAAACAACGAGATCACATTTGGGGGAAATAGAAGCTGCACTTAAGGATAATTCGAAGTTAAGTGCAGCGCAAGAACAGGCAGACAGTACCTCTCAAACGCTTCAGGAAGCACGTAAAGCCCTGCAATCAGCTGAACGCAATGTGCAAGACCAACGAGTAAAAATTCAGCATTCAGAGACCGTTCTGTACAGTGGTAAAGTAAGAAATCCGAAGGAACTACAAGATATTCAAACTGAGGCTGTTTCATTAAAAAAATTCCTGAATGTTCTCGAAGATCGCCAGCTTGAAGCCATGATTGCTGTAGAAGAGGCCGAAATCAAATTCAATGAGGCTACGACAAATCTGCAGTCAATTGAAACAGAAACAGCAATTGAAGTATCTAGTCTTGAAGAGGTAAGAACAAAATTACTCAGAGATTTGGATTTGTATGAATCCGAACGCCAGGTGGCGGTTGGGAGTATTGCTTCAGAAGATATTGAAGTATATGAAATGCTGCGGAATAAAAGAAGTGGTGTAGCTGTAGCAAAAGTATCCGATAAAAATTGTATGGCTTGCGGTTCTACACTTACCCCTGCATTAATTCAATCCGCTCAATCACCGATCAAATTAACCCATTGTGCAAGCTGTGGTCGAATTCTTTATATAGCTTGAAATCGTTTGCTAACAAATGAATTTCTCTCTTCACCAACCATCTTTTTGGGTAGGATTTATCACCGGCATCCTTTTCTTGTGGTTGGCACTGAAAATCCTACCATTATTAATTCCAATTTGGCACGCATTACTTACTAGAATCAGGAAAACCCGCGAAGGTTTATCGGCTGGAGTTGAAATCCGGTACCGAGATGACCTCTTGAGGCATGTTCAAAAACAACACCTCACAGCACCTTTATTCTCCCTCGATGAAATCGCATTAGAGCCATTCTTCCTTGCTCCCACACCTGATACCGATTTCGAAGAATCAACACCGTTCAGAAGCGCCGCCAGTTATTTACTTCCATTTCTGCCAGATTGGCCTGAACTAGGGTCATATCTGAATGCTCCTAGAATAACTTTAGCAGAAATCCTTCAAGCCAACAAAGGTACAATTTCTAGTTTTGTGATTATCGGTCATCCAGGCACAGGCAAGACATTTGCCCTATCACATCTAGCTTCATTGGTTGCCAGGCGCGAATCAGAAGCAGAAATAACCAGAAATCTATTACCAGTTTTCGTACATGTTGCTGATTTAAATTTAAATGAGAATGAAAATTTGGATCCAATCGAGACTTTGGTTCCTGCTCTCACAAGAATCACCTCATCCTTTACTCAACCCAGACTTACTGGTTTACTAAAAAACGCTTTTTCTGATGGCCGATTATTGTTTTTGTTAGATGGTGTTGACGAACTACCCCGCAACGAAGTAGATATTGCTGTTAAATACCTCCGAATGCTTCTAGAGTCATATCCTCGAATACGCGTTATAGTTGCTGCATCTACTGATTATTTTGATGGCTTGCTTGAATTGGGATTCTCCGCATTACCGATAGGTGTTTGGGATGAATATTACCGTCGACAGTTTATTTCTCGATGGACAAAACTATGGAGCACTCACATTTCCTCTCATGAGCAACCGCATGACGTCAACTCCGAGCAGGAACTTACCCAAAGTTGGCTGTTCGATGAGAATGCGGCATTCACGCCTTTAGAATTCACTCTGAAAGTCTGGGCAGCGTTTGCGGGGGATATATTAGGACCAAATGCGTCTGATGCAATCGAAGCTTATATCAGACGAATAACAATTGATAAACCAGAGGCTCGCGAGTCGCTAGAGCAAGCAGCATCTAGTATGTTGCACACCTCGAAATCTTTTTTCAACCCAAAACAATTAGATAAACCTAATGTTTTAGATAGTGTTGCTGAATCGGGAATCATAATCAAGCACACTAACACACAACATTCCATCATAAATCCTGAAATCGCAGGTTATCTGGCAGCATCTTCTTTGGTGACAAACAAGGATTTAGATTTACAAGATTTCTCACCAGATTGGGTAATCGGCGAGGCGACAACCAATTATCTGGCAACGCAAGGTCAAATCTCAACCCTCGCAATATCCTTACTTGCTGAAGTTGATGATCCACTTCAGCAAGTAAGGATATTGCGAGGGTTGAGTGGAAGACCTCGACATTGAAGTTTATGGCTGACGTAATTCAAAGGGAAAAATACTCATTAGGGTTGCGTGGAAAAGCAATTACTGCATTAGCTACCTCCGGCGTCAAAGGCGTAAACACTCTGTTTAGACAATTACTCAATTCTCCAGATGACGATATTCGTCTTCTTGCTGTCTTCGGAATAGGAATCCTAAGAGATAAACAAATGGTTCCAGAATTGGTTACTATGATTGATGATTCCTCAAAAAGGGTGAGCAGCGCCTCAGTTCTGGCCTTATTCTCTATCCATGATAATAAGGCATTGGAGGGAATTGCCACTGCACTTCTCCATGGAACTGAAGAAGTTCGCCGAACTGCTGCAGAATCACTAGCAAGACACCCTGCTGAAGGTTATCCAACCTTAAAAGATGGCATCCAGAATGATGATCTCATGGTACGAAGAGCTGTGATATTTGGGTTGATTCAAGTGAATCAACCCTGGTCGATTAATCTATTAGAAAAAATAGCCGTCGAGGATGGTCAATGGGTAGTGCGTAATGCAGCTGCTCAAGCACTAGAAGTTGCTGGTGACTTAAATCCATATCTTCCAAAACGGGTACCTCCCGACAGCGATAATCCAATTTTTATAGAATTTGCAGGCGAGCAAGGTATTGGATTATCACCAGGTAAACCCGCGGCAGACATAATTGTGCAGCTATTAAGAACCGGCACAAAAGAACAAAAGCTCGCTGTTTTAAAGAGGTTAAGGCAACATATGGACGCCAGGATGATACCAGAAATTTATGACATCCTGTATGGAACTTCTGATGAACAAAGAGAATCCACTTTTTATACGCTCTGGCTTATGGCTGCAGCTGGAATTGAACTCCCCTCACCAACCCAGTTTGGGTTGGGTTAATCTAAAATGTAACTATGCATTAATTTATGTCACCTGATTTCGTTGATTGACAATCTCCGCTCTTACATTAATCGCTCAATGGCTTGTTTGATTTTGGAACACATGAATTCGTGACTTAAACATTTATGTTCTATAAACTTGATAACACTTGAGTTAGAACAAATTCGATTAACTGCAACAATATAATCAATACCAATGGACTGAAGTCAATCATTCCAGTTTGTGGCATTATTTGCCTTATCGGTGCCAACATTGGCTCTACAATCCTATTTATCGTCATCCTAATTGGATGGTAGGGGGACATAAAATAAGATAATAACGCGTTGATGATAACTATCCATGTAAGAGCAGTAAATACTATACGAATTATGGGAAGAATAATGTTCATAAGTCTGGTTTCCTTCGTGATAATTCCAATTCATAGATCACGATTAGAGGTTTTATTATACGCGTTCCCCTAAAATCGCAGTGCCTACCCTAATTATTGTAGCGCCTTCTTGGATTGCGATTTGAAAATCTGCGCTCATCCCCATAGATAGCTCCTCCCAATTAGCATCTCTAATCTCGAGATTGAGATACTCACGTAGTTCTCTTAACCGCATAAAATATGGACGGGTATCCTCGATATTTAGTACAAGCGGAGCCATTGTCATTAGCCCTCGGATTTTTAAATTCGCGAATGAGCTAATCTCGGTGAACTCAGGCAACAATTCCTCCCACCGACCTTTATCCCACGCCTTCCACCCATATTTGGATTCCTCGCCACTAACATTGCACTCTAGCAACACTGGCAGCTTGCGTTCAATCTTTTCCGCAAACCGATCCAAACGTCGTGCCAGTTTAACACTATCTAAAGAATGAATATAATCAAACAACTCACAAACCTTACGTGCTTTCCTACTTTGGATATGACCAATCATATGCCATTTTATGTCTGTTTGACCCTGGAACTCCTTGATTTTCTGTTCAGCCTCCTCCACGTAATTCTCTCCCAAGGTATGAATCCCAGCATCTAAAGCCGCCTTCACCACACTCACTGAATGCCCCTTAGACACAACAACAAGCTCAACTTCATCAAAGTTACGTCCTGTCATCTCTGCGGCATGATGAATTTTTTCCTGCACGATATTATAATTTGACTTGATCTCAGAAGAACTCAATTCCATATCCCATCCCACCCAAAATTTTTGATCCAATTCCGTGAGTATAATTAAATCACTGCACTTCGTTATTCAATGCAATGTATGCCCCAAATCTTCCTGTCTGTCCATTCTCTTCACGATGGGAATACCAATCCTCAATGTTGCAGGCAGTACATATACCCGATAGGAAAACTTGATTGACTCCTGCCTTATCCAATAAAATCTGATTTGCTTTCCAAAGATTAAAGTGGACTCGGTCATCATTCCTTATCAGGACACGGTTACTAGTTGAGCCAAACACTAATTTCACCTGTTTCTCAACAGATTCTCCAATTTCATAATGGTCCGGACCGATGGAGGGACCCAGACATGCAATGATTTCAGTGGTCGCAGACTGGTACACTTTTCTCATCTCTTCAACCGCAACTGATACAATATTTTTTATTGTACCCTGCCAGCCTGCGTGGACTATACCAACGATCCTCTTTGATGGATCAAATAATAGAATAGGAACACAATCAGCAAAACGCATAAATAACGTTACAGAAGTGTTATTGGTTAGTATTCCATCGGCCTTCTGATATTCTTGTCCAGGCTCTTTAGGGACATTCACACAAATAACATCGCTGCTATGTACCTGGTAAACATCATAGATTGACCTTGGATCCCGACCGACGCTGGAAAATGCTAATCTTCGGTTTTCATGCACGTTTCGAGGGTCATCTTGACCTAAACCAACATTCAGTGAATCCCAAGGTTTTGGGCTTATCCCACCATGACGAGTAAAATAACCGTGCTTCACACCATACTTGTCTAATATCGAATGGGTGTAATAACGCAGATTAGCTGCAGAATGAAATGGCATGATTAATTCATTTTACTTCAGTAAACAATTACCACAATTCATTGTGTTTCAATGCTACTAGTTATCAATCCGCTTGCTGAGCATTTATTCTCGCGAATTTGGTTGCCATATACCGACGAGTATCCACCATTGTCTCCTCAACCAATGGATATCCAAACCATGCAGTTGTAAATCCAAATAGAAACCCAGTCAAGGATCGCAAGAACGGCGTGCTTTCTCGATAAGTTAATAAATTCAAGGGTGGGATCATATTTAAGGGAGGTTGACTGAAGATTTGAGAAAATCCATCGAGCGCAATAGGAAGGATTCCAACTAGTATCCATATATACCAAGGAATAGATTTAATCCTACGACCAGTGACAGCAAACAGCACTCCAAAAATAAGTATGCCACCGTAGATCGCTACATCTCGTTGGCATAAGGCTACTTTATAACCAATGTCATCTTCGCCTGTATATCTGCGAGCCGCCCATTGATCATCAGCATCTAATCCAATCATCTCCTCATAAGAGTTCAACCATTCAAGACCTGCGGCTGATCTTGGATATGCAGGTTGTTCTCCGAATACGAACCAGGACCGGAATGCAAACTGATGGCACATCATGCCATACCCTCTGTATATTAAACTTGCAGGAGTAGTCAAGCCAGCGGACATTAGAATAGGTGCTAAGAATGGAAAACCAAGGTACAAGAGCACAAAAAAGTTAAACACTAACATATAATGATTAGAGATCCAATATGAAAACCGGTCTGTCTTAGTAATTTTCCAACCACGTCCCAATTGAGCTTCATATCTTTCTTGGTCAATTTGCTGAATATCCTCAACTCGATCTCGTGCAGCACCTAGTGTCATCCTAATCTCCTGCCTATTGAATGGTGCTTTTAATCGATACGGTCCGACTTCAATAACTGGGATATCAAAGCCATAAGCTATCTGGAGATCTCTGTTTCCATCGATATCGACTTCAATAAGCTGATGTGGTATTTCATCCTTGAGGCTGTTCAGATCATCCTTTGCGACATCGCACAGGTGACACTCTTTTCGGGTATATAAAGTAACTGTGATCATCCACCAACTCCAACTTGTTTCAGATAATCGTCCAACTGGTTTTCAGTCATATAACCTATATGTATGACACGGATAATTCCATCCGAATCGATTAAGAATGTTGTCGGATAGCCCCTAATCTGATATAGAGATTGTATTCGTCCGCCTGGATCTAAAAGGATTGGAAAGGTTAGGTCTAGGTCCTCAGCAAATGACTGAACAAGTTCAGCTGGCTCATCAAAATTTACTGCCACTACATTGATATCCGCATTATATTGATCGAACCGAGCTTGCAGGCTAGGCATTTCTAAACGACACGGTTGACACCAGGTTGCCCAGAAATTTATCAGCACTGGAGAACCCTTATAATCATTCAATTCTATCTCGTCACCAAGGTATGTTTTTGATATAAATTCCGGTGCTGAAGATCCGAGAGCTATTTCTGACTTTTCATCATTTGAAAAACTACCAAAACCTAGCAGGATTGCTATGCCAATTCCAATACCAATCATTAAGCCCCCAAACAGAATTAGCAGCAACTTTGGTCTCATAGATTAATTTATTCCGTAATGACCGTTAATTGCTTTCGCTAACTTGTCCTTCACTTAATTGTTTTTCGTCAGGGTTTGATTTAATCAAAATCGCATAAGGCAAAGCAATCGGAAATAAGAAAGCCCCGAAAAACCACCAATCAAGGAATTGCCTACCCTTCTGATGTGCAATATAGGCTGGGATCAACCCAAATAATCCCAAAATGCTTATAATGATCAGCAGATATTTACCAATTACGATCTCATCGAATCCACCGAACGCTGTCCCTAATGTAGCAAAAATTTCGAAACGTCCAAAAAACAACATCATTCCAATACCGATAAGAAATATACCCAGCCCCACTTCCACATAATGCATTAATTTGCCATATTTTCTGAGTACATTTGTTACTAGTCCAATCTGAGTAGCCGCAATTAAGAAGGGAATGGCTAAACCCGCAGAATATGCAAACAATAATAAACCACCTTGGATAACATTTTCACTGACCAATGATAATGTCATTATCGCCCCCAAGACTGGACCAACACATGGAGACCACCCGGCTGAGAAAAATACTCCCATCATAAACGAGGATAGGTAACCCCACTTTGCATCAGGAAGTTTTTGACGTCTTACATCATATGACAGAAATGGAATTCGAATAATACCAGTCATATGAAGTCCGAAGATGATAACTACTATACCTCCAACTTTTGTCAAGAGATCACGCTGATCATAAAGCAATCTACCAACAGCTGACGCACTTAATCCCAAAATAACAAAGACAACCGTGAAACCAGAAATAAATGCAAATGCATGACTCAGTGTTTCGAGACGATTGGCTTCACCTGATTTTGCGGATGCAACCGATCGACTACTTAAATAACCAACATACGCAGGAACCAACGCGAATACACACGGGGATAAAAATGAGGCTAAACCAGCTAAAAATGCAACCCAAAATTCTATGTTACTAATATCCATAGAAACGACTTCTCCTATTTGTACTATCCTTCAACGACCTCAACAATTGTGCTACTCTTCCCTGAAATTGAGATATCCTCAGCCCCTGGATCATATGAAACGAATGGCTGCGTCCATAAGAAAATCCACTTTGCATCTTCAGGAGTTGCATTTACACACCCATGAGATCTGGGAACACCGAAGTCGTTATGCCAGAAGGTAGAGTGTATGGCTACGCCACCTGTTACAAATATAGAAGTCCATCCAATCCCAGGTAAATCCCATCCAGCGCCAGTAGTTCCTCCGCCCATTTGAAGAGAAATATATTTTCTGGTAACCTGATGGACCCCAACTGGAGTAGACCACTTGTCAACAGGATTCCCGTTAATATCAAATTTCGCACCTGAAGAAATTCTTGTGAAGAAAACCTCAGTGCTGCCTTCATAGCATGCTAACGTTTGGTGAATCACATCCACAATAATACGTTTGTCTTCTACTTCGGGATTTATCGGCTCTAACTCATCCGGATGGATTGGACGAAATGCTTCAGCAGGTGCCCAAAGAGTGTCTAAACCACCGTAATAATTCGGATTCACTCTATAGTAAGTCTGTCCAAAACTATCCACTTTGATCTGATCAACCCAAAACAGTTGACCATAATATAAGCGTGGCGGTAGTCCCCCATCCTCTATCCTGCTCTTGAACCAGGCTGTTGAACCCCCGCTCTCCAATTCGATATCCACATAAGGAACGGTTACCTCGGTCCACAATCCCGAGCCAA
>WOR8_10009746_pt1 | contig 10238 bp, 7 predicted proteins | sample DeeMarSeWOR38_10_FD_19890 | JGI IMG/M metagenome (IMG submission 19890)
TTAATATGGCATCGGCGATGTCGTCCATATCCCTTTTTGTGCCGAGCAGGAGGCTCTGGAAAAACCACACGGCCTCATCAGAAAGCCGGTCGCCATCGGGGCAATGATTCAACTGCCGACACCGATCCAGCCTCTTTTTCGAATAAGCTTTGCGGAAATTTCTGGACTCCAGAGCATTTTCGAAGAAGGCGTTCTTATTTACCCGGTCATATCCGCTGGAACAAGGAACGCCTTCGGCCCTCAGGGCAGCGAGGAACTTGCTTCGGGGCACGTTGTGGAAATCCTCCTTCTTGTAGCGGAAGGGATAAAGATGATAGGCCGCTCTGGTAACACCATCATGTAATTTGTGGGGAATGATCCCTGGGATGTCCTTGATTCGGGAAGTGAGGTATTTGGCGTTTTCGTTGCGGGTCTCGGTCTGTACTTCCAGTCGTTTCATTTGTGCTAACAGTATGGCCGCCTGGTATTCGGCCATGCGGCATTTGTTTCCCATAATGCGAAAACCTGTGCCCTCGACTTGTCCCACATTACCATATCCTCTGCCGAAATCGTGGTAGGAGTAACATTTGTCCATAATTTCGTCATCGTTACCCACGATGGCGCCACCCTCACCGCAGGGCAGGTTTTTCGAGTTCTGTACCGCACTTTTTGCCCTTCCATTCGGCCATCCAGGCCTGACAGGCGTCTTCCACGACGAGCAGATTATGCTTTTTAGCAATGGCGTTGATTTTATCCATATTGGCCGGTAGGCCCAGTATATGAACCGGCAGGATTGCCTTGGTATGTTCGCTGATTTTTTCTTCCATCTTCTCCGGATTTATCTGGAAAGTTTCGGGGTCGGGATCCACCATAATCGGCAGTGCCCCGGTCAGAAAGATTACCTGTATTGTTGCCACGAAAGTATATGGAGTAACTAAAACTTCGTCCCCGATACCCACATCCAGGCAGTGCAGCGAGGTAAGCAGGGCATTTGTGCCGTTGGTCGTGCCTATACAGCGTTTTGCTCCCATTAACCGGGCATATTGTTTCTCAAATTCAGCAACCACCTTGTTCCTTGACCATACTCCGCTGCGCAACACAGATAGAAGCAGTTCCTCATCGTTTTCCTTGTCCCATATAGGCCATCCGGGGAAGGGTTTCATTCGGACGGGCTGGCCACCCAGGATTGCCAATTTGCCTGCCTTGCTGCTCAGATTGCCATAGACGGGAACCGTTGTTGATACAACCGTAGCGAGAGAACCTGCCGACGCCGTTTTTATGAATTGTCGTCTGGTCATCTGATTTTTGTTCATTTGTAAACCCTTTCATTTAGGAAGGACCTTTTGCAAGGCTTAATGGAGAACACCATCATATTTTTTTGGATCCCTAAATGTAATATCTCGCGTTTGAGGAATCCCTTTTGGTCGGTAATGTCTGCACTCCATGACGATCGATATATAATGAAATTCAACCGTTTTCATTTTGTCTTCGTTGTTCGTATCTTACGGACTAACTCGTGCACTTTATCCACGACGAGCTTCTCAACCGAAGGCGCAAAAGGCCCCGGCAACGGAGTATAGACCATTGCGTCGCCACCTTCATAACCGCCCTCCTGCAGGACACGCAAAGAAGGCACGTAACCGAAAACGTCATTACAATAACCGGCCACCCATATAGGCCGGCCGGCCAGTTCGGCCTTCAATCGCAGCGAATAATCCACCACTACTTCACCGGCCAACGCGACCATAGTCAGGTCGTCGCCAAATTCAACAACCTGCACGAGGTATGGATATGTTGTCTGAATCTTGCCCGTCTCTTCCAATTCCTTCAACAGCGTTTCTGCATGTCGTCGTTCGTATTTATTTTCAGATTTCACCTGCTCTTCGAGCTGCTCGCGGCCGGGCGGATCCGCAAACTCGAGCATAACCGTATCAATCGCCGCCCGAATCGATCCGGTGACAGGCCTCGCTCGCGGGGCCAACGCCGCTTCGACACCGTTAGCCAATGCACGCCCGTGCTCCATACAATACTCGAGGGTGCGCGGTCCACCGCGAGGATATGGATTTTGGTCGCCGCCGCACCCGGCTACAAACATGGCGGTTGTCCCCGGATGTGCCTGCTCAATGTACTCTTGAGCAAAACCGGCATAGTCACCGCAGAACTTATAAAAGCTCAGCGTGGTACAGTGACATGCATATCCGAATAATACGGCCCATAATTTGCCGTCGGGACTCTCGACACGTAAAACGGGGACATCGTGGTCAACGGGGCCGTCCGGGTTCGGTTGAATACGATAACCCTGTTCAATTTTAGATCGCCTGTTCATGGCAAAGCCCGCCCGTGCATGTGTGTAAGACAGTGCTCGGTTTGTTTAATCTGCTCCGGTGACAGGCCATAAAGGGTATTCCCATAGATCGAATACCTTGTTTCACGTATCACGGGACCGCAATGCGTGTGGGACGAATTCACAAGCAGGCTTTCTGGAGACAATTTATAACGCAGGTTCACTTGCTTTTCGAGCCAATCGCGCATCTGCCGGGATATACCAAGCAAATCTACAGTAATGATTACTATTCTTGTACCCTGGGGGTCTTCCAGTGCCAGCGCCTTGGCGCGAAGGTCATGTACCTTTCCTTCTGAGGGCCTGGTTCTTGCCGCATACCCGGACATCCACATCGACTGCTGCGGTGTAATAATGGTTTTGGCAACTCCAGCTTTCCACTGCTCCTTCTGTTGGTCTGCTCCGGCAAAAGTCGGATGAGCTATCTCCAGAGACGTCACGAAGGTTACAACAATCAAACACAGCCGCAGGCACCGAAGCCGAAATGATTCTCCCAATGGCAAAAAGGCAAAGATTTGTCGGTTCATCTTGTTACTCCTCAAGTCGTTTTCATTGATCTACAAACCGCCGTGCAAACGTAAGTCTCTTTGCGCCGGCCGATTCACTTCTCATTTGCCGTATCGTACCAAAATCTTTTGGAGAATTCTAATGTATTTTGTATAAGTGCTGTCCATCTGGGCAAAGTGGCAGTGCACGATAATAAATATTTTCTACTTCCGCATCCCCTTTCACGGTATTTTCGGCCTTGCAGGCTTGTCCCTGGTCTTCTATAATGGGCTGGCGACCGAAAAAGGAGACATGTATATGTTAGGTGTTAAACTCATTGACTGGGCAGTTATTATCATCTACCTGGTAGTTATTACCTGCATCGGCCTATGGGCGATGAAAAAGGTACGCAGTGCCGCTAGTTTTTTCATCGGCGACCGAAAGTTTGGAAAATTGATGATGGCCTTTTTCATGTTCGGGTCTGGTACTCACTCCGACCAGGCAGTCAGTGTCGCCGCCAAGACCTATCATGCCGGCGCCTCCGGTATCTGGTATCAGTGGCTCTGGCTTTTTGTAACGCCGTTCTTCTGGCTAATTGCGCCGTTTTTCCGCCGAATGCGTGCCCTTACAACCGGGGATTACTTCGAGGTTCGTTATGGGCGCAGCGTCAGCGGCCTCTATGCCGCAATGGGGATATTACAGCTTCTTGTGGCCATCGGTGTTATGTTGAAAGGCTCCGGGGCAATGGTCGAGGCTGTCTCCGGCGGTGCGATGAGCTCCAATTTTGCCATCGTGGCGATGACGGTTATGTTTGTTATTTATGGAGTCGCCGGCGGACTAAGCGCAGCAATCGCAACTAATTTTATCCAGGGGCTGCTAACCATCGTTTTGTCCTTTCTAATCTTGCCGTTTGCATTGATGGAAGTCGGCGGCATGAGCGGACTGAGACAATCAATTTCCGATCCCGATATGCTTTCTCTGGTAGCCCCGGGCGAGATCACATTTTTTTTCATTACTGTCATTGCCTTCAATGCCTTAATCGGCTGGGTTACTATGCCCGAGACTATGGCAAACTGTGCAGCGGGCAAGACAGAAATGGAGGGACGAATTGGTGTTACAGTGGGGATATTCGGCAAGCGGATATGCACCATAGCCTGGATGTTGACAGGGCTGTGTGCGGTTGCCATCTACGCCAACACCAGCCTTGAAAACGTGGACCTGGTTTACGGTCAGATGGCACGTGACCTGCTACCCCGAATCGCGCCGGGACTGATTGGCTTATTCATTGCGTCGATGTTAGCCTCGGTAATGAGCACGTGCGATGCGCTTATGGTCGTTGCCTCCGCATTGTTTACCGAAAATATCTACAAAAAATTTCTCGTACCCGCCAAGGCCGATAAGCACTATACACTCGTCGGCCGAATTACATCCGCCCTTATCGTGCTTTTCGGTATTCTTTTTGCCTTCAGTTTCTGGCGAAGGGCCACGGTGGCCGGCGCCTGGGCTACGACGCTGGTCAGCTTTGGGATACTGGTTTTCACAAGCAGGATAGCCTTTGGTGACTATGTACTCTGGGACTTCAACACTCGTCTGGCCCACAAGTTGCCGGCCTTCATGTTGTGGGAGAATGAACTCTACCTTCCCTGGCAGATGATTATTTATTTGAGTATCGGATTTTTTGTTCTTATTCTGGTCAGCTTGCTTACTCGCAGGGTTGCAGTGGAAAAGTTAGACCGTTTTTATGCCTGTCTTCGTACACCCATCGGTGCCGATGAACCGGAAACGGAGCCATTTACACTCCCGGAAGGCGTGCAGCCGGGTCCCCGGGAAGTCCTGATAGACCATCCCGATTTCGAAATACCCAGACCCACCGCGGTTGGCATTTTCGGCTTTCTTGCTGCATGGGTGGGTGTGGGTCTACTGATTGGTGCCGTTTATTGGATAATTGGTTGATAAATTGTTCCCACAGGATTAATTACGAAGCAGTAAAACCAAAACATAGATACACAAGTCGATTCACTAATTTAAGGAGCTTGTCTATGTTTCGAAAGGCATCATTGTGTATTTTGGCTATTTGCATGTTCTCTTTGTTGACTTCCTGTGCCAAAAGAGAAGAGAAACAATTAAAGGATGTGGCTGCTGATGGCATAGTCAAGCTGATTGTTCTCAATCCAGGACATTATCACGCGGCGCTGGTGCAGAAGACCATGTACGACCAAGTTGATCGTACAGTCCAAGTCTATGCACCATCCGGACCCGAGGTTCAGGAATATCTAAAGCGAATTGATAGTTTTAACACCCGCACCGAAAATCCCACTAACTGGCAGGAAAAGGTATATACCGGCGATGATTACCTCGAAAAAATGCTTGCCGAGAGGGGCGGTAATGTTGTTGTTATATCCGGCAACAATCAGAAAAAGACCCTGTATATCAAGTCTGCCGTTGATGCCGGTCTCAATGTTTTTTGTGATAAGCCGATGTGTATTGACCCGGCCGGCTTCAGACTTTTAGAGCAGGCATTTGCCTCGGCAGATAAGAATGGCGTATTGCTGTATGACATTATGACTGAGCGTTTCAATATATTCCACATCCTGCAGAAAATGCTGGTGCTCAACAGGGACGTGTTCGGAGAACTGCAAAAGGGCTCAGCGGCCGAACCGGCGGTCGTCAAGGAAAGCGTCCACCATTTCTTCAAATACGTCTCTGGCACGCCTATCAAACGACCAACTTGGTATTTCGATACGGCCCAGCAGGGTGAAGGACTTGTAGATGTTACAACACACCTGATTGACCTGGTGATGTGGACCTGCTTTCCGGAACAGGCGATAGACTACAGAAGAGATGTTGTGATTAAAAGGGCTAGGCGCTGGCCGACAATGATCACACGGCAGCAGTATGAGAAGGTAACAAGAGCAGCGGATTTCCCGGATTTTCTCAAAGACAAACTGAATAAAGAGGGGATTTTGCCCTATTACGCCAATGGTGAAATGATTTATACCTTAAAGGGTATCCACATTAAGTTGTCCGTGTCCTGGGATTTCCAGGCCCCGGTGGGTGCAGGGGATACTCAGTATTCGCTGTTCACCGGCAGCAAAGCAAGGGTACTTCTTAAACAAGGCCCGGAAGAAGACTTTCGGCCACAGCTCTATGTTGAGCCGGCTGGGGATATTAGTCTGGAGCAGCTACACACCTCACTCAAGAAAGCAATATCCTCGCTGCAAAGCAGCTACCCTGGATTAGCACTCAAACGAGGGCCAAACTACTGGCAGGTGTTGATACCTGACGAGCATCAAGAGGGACATGAAGCCCACTTCCAAAAGGTTACTGAAAGATATCTGCAGTACCTCGCAGAAGCAAGGCTGCCGGAGTGGGAGGTCCGCAATATGATGGCGAAGTACTACATCACTACCGCAGCGCTGCGGCTGGCGCAAAAGTGAAATCCTGGTGAAAACCGCAATCGGAAGCAGTTGGCATGGTCCCAGAGGGAAAAATGAAAGACAAATTGGCACTGTTAGGTGGTGACAAGGTGGTAAGATCGGATCAGGAGGATATGTTTACTTGGCCTATCGTTACCGTCCGGCATGAGCAGGCGGTTTTAAAAGTTTTGCGCGCCGGTCAGATGTCGGGTTTTGAGGTAACGAAGGAATTTGAGGAGAAATACGCCCAAATGCTCGGTAGAAAGTACGGCCTAGCGTATCACAATGGGACCGCAGCCATTCTGGGCGCTTTGTATGGCCTGGGCATAGGGGTCGGTCACGAGGTTATAGTACCAGCTATTACCTATTGGGCCTCTGCCGCACCCGTATATACGCTTGGTGCTACGGTCGTTTTCGCCGATGTGAACCCCGACACCATCTGTATTGCTCCCGAAGACATCGAACATCGAATAACTCCACGGACAAGAGCCATTGTAGTCGTCCATTATGCAGGTATACCGGCTGATATGGGTGCCATCATTAAAATCGCTTCCAGGCACAATCTCAAAATCCTTGAGGATTGCTCTCATGCTCACGGCGCCCTGTACAAGGGCAAAGAAATCGGTACGTTCGGCGATGCGGCAGCGTTTTCTCTGATGACCGGCAAATCCCTGGCCGTTGGTGAGGGCGGGATATTATTTACCGACGACCGACAGATATATGAACACGCCCTTTTGTTCGGCCACTATGTACGTCATGATGAAATCACTCTTAAAGAGCTTAAGCCTTTCACAGGGCTGCCCGCCGGCGGTTTCAAACATCGTATGCACCAGCTAAGCTCTGTTTTCGGACTGGTGCAGTTGGAGCTATATCCTCAGCAAATGGCTGAGATCGATCGGGCAATGAACTACTTCTGTGACCTGCTTGATAATACGGCCGGTATCAGGCCCATGCGACCTGAGAAGGATACAAACACCACAAAGGGCGGGTGGTACTACCCACATTTCAAGTACGTTGCCGAGGAACTCGGAGGTCTCTCGCTCCTGAGATTCAGTGAGGCAGTACGCGCCGAAGGTTCGATTTGTAATCCCGGCTGTAATAAACCCCTGCATTTGCACCCGTTGTTTATGGAAATGGATGTTTATGGACACGGCAGGCCAACGCGGATTGCCCAACTGGATGAATCTGCAAAGATTGAACAGTACATTGAGAGACTACCCACGGCTGAGAACATTAACCGCTGTGTCTTTGAAGTTCCATGGTTTAAGCACTATCGGCCCGAGATAATTGAAGAGCACGTCATTGCCTACAAGAAGGTTGTAGAAAACCATCAAGCCCTGCTAACTGAGGACACCGGCGCAGACGCCGAAGTTGGAGGATACAGCAGCTTCTTCAACAGCAACTACCAGAAGGATACATAAGCACAAGGTCTTACTGTTGGCGGAAAAGTAACAAACGATATCAGCCAACCACAAAAAATTTATTTGTGATTATTAGATGGAATGAAATCGAAACAGACACCTATGAAGAGCTCAAAGTCAAATGATAAAATCTCTGTTACCACGATTTTTTGTTGAGGCATCCTGCTTTCCATCTTTTTGATTAATTAATTTAAGAAAATCCACTTGAACTATAATGAGGGTATGCGAGAATAGGCATCATAGACCTATTTTGAGGTCTCCTTAAGAAGACGAATTGAGGTGCCCAACGAAAAGAATTCATACAGAGTACTCAACACTTGAATAGAATGGAGCCTGTAACAGACTTTTATCAGATTATCGAGGACCGAAAGAGAGTATAGATGAGAATTATTCCCGATTATATGACCATTATGTGTTACTGTATTATGATCTTTGCCTACACAGGGTGTTCACTGTCCGGCTTACAAGATGGAGAACTATCTGTCACAGAAAAACGGGAGGATTTTTGCTGGCCGGAAGGAAAGCGTGCCGCCATAAGTCTCACTTTTGATGATGCAAGAATTAGCCAGGTTGACAACGGTTTACCGATCTTGGATGAATATGGTGCCAAAGCCACTTTTTATGTTTCGATTCACCGTCTGGAAGAACGGCTGGACGCCTGGAAGAGAGCAGTAGCCAATGGCCATGAAATTGGCAATCATTCACTAACTCATCCCTGTTCGGGCAATTTTCCATTCGCACGCAAAAGAGCTTTAGAAGAGTACACTCTGAATATGATGTGGAATGAAATAAAAGAGGCAGGTAATGTTATTGAGCGTTTGATTGGTGTTAGGCCAATTTCGTTTGCCTATCCCTGTGGACAGAAATTTGTAGGACGGGGACGAAATGTCAAAAGCTACGTACCGCTGGTAGCAGAGGAATTTTTGACTGGGCGGGGCTGGATGGATGAGTGGGCGAACGACCCTACCTTTTGTGACATGGCGCAGCTAATGGGAGTAGAACTGGACGGTAAGGATTTTGAGCAGTTGACAGAGTTAATCGATACAACGAGGGCAAATGGTGGATGGCTGATATTCTGCGGTCATGAAATCGGCAAGCAGGGACGTCAAACCACCCGTTCGTCAACTCTCAAGGCCATGTGTGAATATGCCCAAGACCCGGCTAATGGTTTGTGGCTTGATACAGTTCAAGCAGTCGCCCGTTATATCCATAAGCAACGGACTGGCAAAGGAGGTTAATTTCGATCCGGGATACTGTCACTCTTTAGGACCCGCTTCAGTTACCTATGTAATGGTCAGCTATGAAGAACTCAAAGTCAAATGATATAATATCTGTTACCACATTTTTTTTGTTTTGAGGCATCCCGTTAAGACATATCAGCCAACGTGCACTACTTATAGATGTTCACAAATTGGTTACGTTCATTGAATCTGATTATTTTTCTTAAAATGGCGTCCTATAGTTAAAAATTGATATTTTTTCGGGCTCAATATAAGCTAAATTGGTATCTGTGGTGACAAAACAGAGACATGGATTTTCGAAAAATTCTGACATCTTGTGCTTCAGTAAAAGGACTTCTTGTGGTATAGTCTCTTGCTTAAATGCTTCAGTCAAGACGCACGGATTGTAATATTGATCGAAGAAGTCAAAAAATCACCTATATCGGTTTTTCCCACATATTTTGTGTCCCTGTCCCCAGAAGATAATTCAGAAACTTTAAAAAAGTTAAGTTTTTCCTTGACGGACCGGTTTAGATGAATTAATATTTTGTTGCTTGTATTCGATATCTCTATTTACAATCGGCGAGTGAGTGGTGGTATCGATTATGACAGGAGAACAGAGGTGGGAAGCATAGACTTTCAATATTGTTCCTTCTGGGGCAACTTGTCTCAGCTCTGTCACCCGTATTCTCGATTTCTTTCATCAGCACATCTTGAATTGTTTACTCTCTTATCAGCTATGCCCAGCTTAACTTTTGGACGTGGCTGATGAGTAAGAACATATAGTTTGAGAAACTAAAGAGTTTTTTAATAAGTAGGCTATATGGGGCCGCGAACTCGAAAGAATACTTGATTCAATAATAGTCCCTTGGGGACTAATCAGATAACCACTTGGTAGGAGACTGTACCATGAAAAGTCTTACCGGAATTTTCAAGATTACCTGCAGTGTTTACCTTGTTCTGATGTCGTCCAGCTTGACCAATGCCTATGGTCAGTGGATGGAACAGACGATAAATCTGGAACCCGGCTGGAATGCGGTTTACCTTGAGGTCCAGCCGGAACCTCGGGAATGTGACGTGGCATTCCAGAACATACCCGTCGCAAGCGTGTGGTGCTGGAATCCGAAGTCTTCTTCGGCGCAGTATATAAGCACCCCGCCTTCACCGGAGTCACTTCAAGTGGGACATCCACAATGGCTGGTATACTTCCCTCCGGGTCAGCCGGAGCATATAGCAACGAGCCTTTTCAAGGTCATGGGCGGGAAGGCCTATTTGATCAAGCTTAACGGCATCCAGCAGGTTCAATGGACAATTAAAGGCAGGCCCCGTTTGCCGAGTATAGACTGGCAGACCGAAACATATTTTCTCAGTGGTT
>WOR8_10007751_pt1 | contig 10233 bp, 9 predicted proteins | sample DeeMarSeWOR38_10_FD_19890 | JGI IMG/M metagenome (IMG submission 19890)
CCGTTGATTTCATCTCTTTCCTGAAATAGGATATCACCTTTTCACTGACCGGCTTTTCTTCCCAATAAGAAAGTTTTACCGGTGTGGCAGCCCCGATGGTACTTCCCGGGGCCATAACGATATGTTTTGTGGCCAGCGATATTAAAGCGCCTGCCGAGATTGCCTTTTTATTGACGAAAGCGATCGTGCTTATTTTTGTGTCAACTAATTTGTCCTTGATTCTCACGGCCGCGTCCAGCCGGCCGCCAAAGGTATCGATTTCCAGGATAAGGACTTTCGCATTGGCCTTCTCGGCCTCTTTCAAAACGCCTGCGAAATCATCGGCCATTTTGTTCGTGATGGTGCCTTTTAACAACGTATAATAGATATTGCGCCCCTCGTCGCTGGCCGCGTGCCCCGGGCTGGCGCCATGAAACAGCGTAGACAGAGTCAGGATCACCAGGGCCGAAATGGTCTTTAAATGAAGTGTCTTCACACCCGATCCTCCATAATTTTGTTATTAGGACCTATCTCAAAATTAGCAGCTCATTTTCGAAGACTGAGAAAAAGGGTTCCTAAGGTGTTCTAAAGTTAGAAGTGCCTAAAATGTCTAAAATGAGCTAAAATGCCTAAAATTGCGGAATTCTATCGTATTTATTATAAAAGATAGAACGACGTCTTTAAAGATTGCAAAAGGTTTTCTGTTGCTTGCTAGTCAATCAGGCCGGTTAAAAAATCCCGCTGCGAAATTTTAGAAGCGGGATATTTAATTGCGCTGAATCATTCTTTATCCGTCGTGGGGTTAAAGGATGAATGTCTTTCAATGTTCGGATACAACCAATTTTAACAGAACCCTTTGAGAAGTCAATAAAACTCAAGGCCAGAAGATGTTGAGCAGATCTAATCTGAAAACTCAAAATAGGAAGAAGCGCAGTACGAAGCCCAAACCCTGAAACTCAAAGCTCGCAGGGTTGCTTTTAGAGCGCAACGGGGATTAGACTTTCTATCACACAGAGCCCCCGGAGATCACAGAGAGAATAACTTAAAAATTTTTAATAAAACCCTCTGAGCTCTCTGTGTGCTCTGTGAGAGATAAACGAGCGTAGCGCTCATCAAGGTCCGCAGGACCGCTCCTTTGATCCTCAGTCCTCAGCACTCAGTCCTCAGTCCTGAAGAGTTGAACCCTGAACCTTACTTATCTGCGTAATCCTCCACAAAGATGGCGGACAAGTCCTCCAGAGGCGGATAAATCTGCGGATAGTTTTGCGCTTTACTTATCTGCGTAAATCTGCGTAATCTTCCACAACGATGGCGGACAAGTCTGCGGATAACTTCACTTTCTTAAGCTGAAAAAAATATGAAAATTTCGTGGGAATTTCCATATCTGTCTCAACGCATGCCGATATTTGCGCGAAATGTTGTGGCCACCTCACAACCTTTGGCGGCACAGGCCGGCTTGCAGATGCTGGTCAAAGGAGGAAATGCGGTAGACGCTGCCCTTGCGACCGCTATTGCGCTAACGGTGGTTGAACCCACCAGCAACGGCATCGGAAGCGATGCGTTTGCACTGGTTTGGGACAAGGGCAGGTTATTTGGATTGAATGGTTCCGGCAAATCGCCCAAGGCCTGGACTTATAACCGCTTCTCAATGTTAAAAGAAATGCCGCTGCTCGGCTGGGATGCGGTCACCGTGCCCGGTGCGGTTGACGCCTGGGGGAAACTTTCGGATCGGTTCGGCAGTTTGCCCTTTGCCGAGCTGTTTGCCCCTGCCATTGAATATGCCAACAACGGCTTTATGGTTTCACCCATAACTGCTGCGCGCTGGTTTGATGTTGAGAAAACCTATCTGGATTTTCCGGAATTTGGCCGAACGTTTTTACCGGAGGGCAAGGCACCCCGTGCCGGCCAACTGTTTAGTTGCCCTGACCAGGCGATGTCGTTAACTGCCATTGCTGAAAGCCGGGGTGAATCTTTCTATCGGGGTGCTCTGGCTAAACGAATCGTAGAATGTGCGACGACAAACGGCGGCGCCCTGACAATCGAAGATCTGGAAAACCACGCCGCTGAATGGGTTGAACCGATTTCAATTGATTATCGGGAAAAACGTCTGCATGAAATACCACCCAATGGGCAGGGGCTATCCGCCTTGATCGCACTAGGCATTTTGCGTCATTATGATATGCAAAAATATCCGATCGATTCGGCCGATAGCCTCCATTTACAGATCGAGGCCATGAAAATTGCTTTTGCCGAAGCACACCGCCACATCGCCGATCCAAATTATATGCTGGCAAGTCCGTCTGACTTTTTGAACCGGAATTATCTGGCAAAATGCGCCCGGGAAATAAGAATGGATCGCGCAGTCCATCCGGTCGCAACGATCCCGGCGGATCACGGCACCGTTTACCTCACTGCTGCCGATAAAAGCGGTATGATGGTGTCGTTCATCCAATCGAATTATATGGGTTTTGGATCGGGAATCGTAATCCCCGGTACCGGAATCAGTATGCAAAATCGGGGCTGTGGATTTGTCATCGAGCAGGGGCATCCGAATTGTGTGGGTGGCGCAAAACGCCCCTACCATACCATCATTCCGGGCTTTGTAACGCAAAATGGCCAACCGTTGATGAGTTTCGGCGTCATGGGTGGGCATATGCAAGCCCAGGGACACGTTCAAATGATGCTTCGGATTTTTGACTATGGTCAAAATCCACAGGCAGCATGCGACGCGCCACGTTGGATCGTAAATCCCGATTCGAGTATTAATCTCGAAACCGGTTTTTCCCCCGACAGCATCAGGGAACTGAAAAAAAGAGGCCACAACATACTGTCAAACGCACCAACCTTTCTTTCAGGAGGACTGGGAGGGGCCCAGCTGATTTTCTGTTTAGAAGACGGTTACTGCGCTGCCTCTGATCCGAGAAAAGACGGCCAGGCGCTTGGATTTTGAAAAGCAATTCAGGGCTAATAGTGCCTAAAGAAAACGACAGCTTTTGGTCTTACGCAAAGACGCCAGGGCGCAAAGAGTTATAATCTAAACAAAAAAACTTGGCGCCTTTGCGTCTTTGCGTGAGCAATAAAATAACGGCGGGGAGATGGGGTTTTGATACCGCTTATTAAAAGGAGATGAAACTATGGGCCTTACACCGAAAAAACGTAAATCCTTGGATGCGATACTCAAGAAAAAAGGCTACACCGACTACAAATGGATTGACCCCAAAAAAATAATCGTCTCCCAATGGGTGCGCATGAAATGCAAATTCGGCTGCGGCGGCTACGGCAGAATAGCCGCCTGTCCACCCCATACCCCGTCTGTGGCCGAATGCGATCAGTTTTTCAATGAATACAGCGATGCGGTAATCCTGCACTTTGAGGGCACCATGGACAAGCCCGAAGACCGCCATATCTGGTCCGGCAAGATCAATGCCAAACTGGTCAAATTGGAGCGTGAGGTCTTTCTGGCAGGCTATGAACGGGCGTTTTTGTTAATGATGGACTCGTGTAACTTTTGCAAGGAGTGCACCGGTGACCGCGAGACCTGCAATGAGTCGCGCATGGCCCGGCCGGCCCCTGAGGCCATGGCCGTGGACGTTTATTCAACCGTACGGCAATTCGGTTTTCCGATCAACGTGCGAACCGATTACGATCAGAAAATGGACCGCTACGCGTTTTTGATGGTGCACTAGCTGCCCTCCCCTTTTATAATCTGGGTAATCCTCCACTGAGATTGACGGACAAGTCCGCAGATAATTTCCACGCCTCAGGGTCCGCAGGACCGCTCCATAGATCCTCAGTCCTCAGCACTCGGTCCCCAGTCCTGAAGTTTTAAAGCACGAACCGTGTGCCGTTTTTTATTAAGTTTTTCACCATAATAGCCGATATTATATAACAATCTGGTATAGCTGAAAGTCAAACGGTAAACGACGATTTCTACAGACAAGGTTCGGGTAATTGATGAAAAAAGAAGCTGAACAAACGGTTGAAAATTCTGAAAACAGAGACACTGCTCGAATGGATCATGTTTCATCTCTTCAGGTCCAGGATCTAGCGTCTGGAAAAATTTATAAAGCCAGGATGTTCAACTTTAGCAAGGAGGGTGTCTATTTTGAGTCCGATAGTGTTTTGAATCCGGGCACGCAGATTTATATCGGCATTCAAAATTCACCATACGCCTCATTGCCTGACGTTTTGGAATACCACCAGGCACAAATAATGTGGCGAAAAAAATTAAAGCGTTCATATTTTCGATTCGGATATGGCATTAGATTGGCGTCTTTGGCCAATAAGCAAGATTTGAAACCAGCCGACGAGCGAGATCTGAAACCAGCCAAAAAGCCAGATTTGAAATCAAATGATAGCAGACAAACAAAAGAATCAAGGAAACACACAAGAAGACCATATGACCGATTCACACTGTTTACGACTCAAAGCGGGATCTTTGAAGGTTCAATAAAAAATATCAGTTCTTCCGGTGTTTTTCTTACGGCAAAAGGTACCTTAGAAGTTGGACAAATACTTACGCTGGTATTGCCATTTAAAAATGGAAAAGATGTCAAGGTCAAAGGTGAAATTGTTTGGTCGAATGACGAGGGATTTGGCGTAAAATTTTTGAGCATCGACAAAAAATCATAACCTCCCCAAAAACAATAATTTTGCCTCCAGTCCTTATATCTGCCTTTACCAATTAACTATACCAACCTTTTTTCTTGACTTTTAACCGCCTCTTTTTTATTAAAATTGTTATCAGGCCTGAGCCGGATTGCCTTCATCTATTCCGCTGTTTCGCACCGAATATCGAGCCGCGAAAAACGTTTTTCTATCATCCTCTCAACATCTATCGAAGCCACTACTGCCCATACAGAAAGCCTTTCTAAAAGCAGGCCTGTGTAATGAATTCTGTATTAATCTTTTTTTAGAAAGGAGGGTATTACCATGGCAGTAAAAATTTTAATTAAACGCAAATTTAAAGACGGCAATATGCAAGCGGCATCAAGATTTCTGATCAACACCCGCACCGGGGCAATGAAACAACCCGGCTATATTGCTTCTGAAAACCTGCGAAACCTTGATGACAGGGATCAAGTCGTGGTGGTGTCGATGTGGGAAACGATTGAAGCCTGGGAGGCCTGGAAAAACAGCGATGAGCGCAAAGCCTACGAAGCTGAAATTAGAGAGTACTACATCGGAGAAGCGCAATACGAACACTATTCATTGGGCCTGCAGCTGGAATAGCCGCAGTGCGGCTGCCCGTTCAACGACACCTATCTTTCCGTGCACTCTGCCCGCTTATATGCAATCCGAAGGCTGCCAGGTGGCAGAGTGAGAGGTCGTCGTGTATTTTAAGGAAAGGGGGTCATAATGGCCATTAAAGTTCTCATAAAACGCAAGTTTCCAAAAGGAAAAGACAGTGAAAAAGAGCTTTTCCGCTGTATCAAAGACATCAGGCGCCTCGTCCCGCAGCAGCCCGGCTACATCTCAGGTGAATACCTAAAATCAATCGATGAAAAAGACGAAATCGCAACGATCAGCACCTGGTTTTCGGTGGAAGACTGGCAAGCCTGGTTTGAAACCGAGGACAGAAAGAAGATTCAATCCAGTATTGATGCCATACCGGGAGTCACAACGGAATACGCTATTTACCGATATATCAAGACCATCTAACAGAAATTCCACTGACTTAAACGCCCATTCTTCTGTCCCGCCGAGGCGGGACTGCGAATGATAAAAAAACGGACTTTTTTTTGCCTTTCTCAGTCCCCAGACCTTGGTTCGCCCTCTGAGCGATGAGACGGCGCGGCGAAATGATCAAAATCCATCGTTTAAATCCTATTTATTTTCAGCCCTTTTATTTAATTATTCTTGACATTAGAGCCTATTTCCAAGTACGAAATTGCCTGGAATGCTTTGCTAAAAATTAACTCCTTTATCTACTGCTGATTTCCGAACGGACCTCATTCATTCGCCAACTCGTTTCTCAATTTCTAATTCTTATTTCTTCTTATATTGGTTCAGGCTTCCAAGAAATACTAAAAATAGAAAAGGGAGAATATGAACAGGTCTTGATATGAAACCAAACTACAAGCCACATACCCCTCGGTTGAAAATGGTGGACCAATATATAAGGGCGTTGTTTAAAGATGAGTTGCCGGTCGGCATTAAGTATCATGATGCCAATCATACCCTGCATCCTACCAGAGGAGTCGTTGCGGTTGCCAACCGAATTGCCGTAGCTGAGAATATCTCGGAGCATGATAGAGAATTGTTAATTGCCGCGGCTTACTTTCATGACACCGGCTACATTAGAGAATATGATAAAAATGAACCGATTGCTGCACGAATGGCAGGCAGAATCCTGAAATTGATCGGCTATAAACCAAAGGAAGTTGAAAAGGTCCAAAAGATGATACTGGCAACTGATCTGGCGCGTGTGCCCAAAACCCATGCGGAAAAGATCCTTTGTGATGCCGACCTTGATAACCTGGGCCGGGAGGATTTTTTCAAACTGGATGGAAAATTAAGGCAGGGACGGCATGCAAGAGGACTGGATGTCAGTGATGACGTCAAATGGTATAAAGGGACCCTCGAAATTATAACAAAACACCAATATTATACTGAATCTCAAAAAAAATTGAGAGAAGCAGAAAAGCAAAAAAACATCAAGCGCCTCTTAAACAAATTGGAAAATCTGGAAAAATAGAAACGCAGCCGAACATAATCCTGTCGACCCGCTTTGCTTTAACCTTTACGAATCCGCGTAAATTTGCGTAATCTGAAGATAAACATGAACCCTGAACCTTTCTTGACAATCGTCCCCTCTTCCTTTTTTCCGAAAATTTGTCCTTATCTGACAAGGGTATGGTATATTCTCTAACAGCCAAGGTTTTGAATCAGGCTGTCAAAAGGAATGCCCGCAGGTTTCCGTCTGATTTCATGTTTCGGCTGACAAAAAAAGAAAAAGATGAACTGGTCACAAATTGTGACCGGTTTAAGCCATTAAAACACTATAGGGATAGACATGGAGTTTCGCAAACACTGGATCAACTTTTTACACAGAGTAGCAACGGGCACTAAAAAGACCCGCATTGTTCTGACACCGATTGGCGTGACCCTCTTTGGCGCGTTCACGGCCCTGTTCGTGTTGGCTGCCATTTTAGTCGACAGGCTGCTGGACCTGTCCGGTCTTCTGCCGGAGGGTGCCAGGCTCCCCGTATCGCTTCCATTGATAACGGCGGGGATTGCCATTGCAACCTGGGCAGCGTTTCAATTTATCAAAGTAAAAGGAACCCCGGTTCCCTTCAACCCACCCCCGAAGGTCGTTAAAACCGGGCCCTACCGCTTCGTCAGGAACCCCATGCTTACAGGCGTCTTTCTGTTGTTGTTCGGCATCGGATTCGCTGTCAACTCCATTTCAATGGTGGTTTTCTTCACCCCATTATACGTGTTGATCAACGTGTGGGAGTTGAAAAATATCGAGGAACCTGAACTTGTCAAGCGCTTGGGCGAAGCGTATACCGCATATCGTAGAAACACTCCGATGTTTATTCCGGGGTACCGCTCAAAATTAAGATAGCATGCCTCACAAATTATAGAAACGATCCCCACCTGTGCGCAATATAAACAAATTGATAACCGTCCGCCGTTGTTTAATCACTTTAACTTATTTGTGTGTGCCTGCCGCGGCATCTTGTCTCGGCGAAGTCATGACGAAGACGGAAGCTGAAAGCGACAACGGGTCCGTGTGGGTTTGCCCTGCGTAGCTTAAGCGAAGAAGGATCCGTGGCGAATTAATCTCGGCGGCCCCGCTTTTTATATTTTAACTAAATAATCTGCGTGAATCTGCGTAATCTGCGGATAAATTTTAGTTATTTAGTCGTCTGTGTGTGTCCGTGTGGGTCCGTGGCTAATTATATCTTCCGCCGTTTGAATACTTTAAAATATTAGATCAAGATGTGAAATCCCGCATTCTGCGGGGGTATCTTTCTATTTTAACCCGTTTATCTGCGATAGTCCTCCACAAAGATTGGCGGACAAGTCTGCGGATTAATAAAAATTCTGCATGATGTACCTCGCCTTCGACGGGTAGCTTGACATTTTAAAGGTTATTGGGTCATATTTGATTTTTACAATATAAATTAGAAGTCGATAAGGAGGCCGACATGTCCTTTCTTCGCTTAGGCCCGCTGGATGGATTATTTTATCAACACCATCTGCCTGCAGATTCCGACAGTAATACCTTCGTTTTCTTCAATGCCCTGACCGGCGACACCACTAACTGGGAGACTGTCATTTGCCCGATCCTGCGCGATACCGGTTACGGCACCCTGACATACAACATGAGGGGCCAGACTGACAGCCCGTTCTCGCCCGAGATGGCGTTCACCGAAAAACAGATTGTTTCGGATGCTTGCAAACTGCTTGCAGAAGTTTCGCCGGTCAGACCGATCTTCGTGGGCCTATCCATCGGTGGCCTGTTCGCTTGTCGTGCCTGGTTGGCGGGCAGCAAAGCGATCGGCCTGGTCCTGATCAACACCCTGCGCAGGGAAGGACCCCGTTTAAAATGGATTGGCGATGCGTTGGTCCGCGCGGTGGAGGTGGGCGGTTTACCCTTATTCCGCGATTTATTTTTACCCCTGCTGATGGGCGAAGATTGGCTGCAGAAAAATCGCCCCGATTTTCTGTTGCCCGGTTCGCAATACCCTGCTTTGGAACCGGGCAGCGGCCATTATAAATTGCTGTCAGAAGCCGGCCGGTCCGCAAATTGGGATATACCTTACGATCGGCTCAATTTACCGACATTGGTCATTACCGGTTTGCAGGATCATGTGTTTCTCGAAAGAGACATTGTTGAAGCACTTTTTGCCAAAATCCCGGACGGGCGGCGGATCGACATGCCCGCTGCCGGTCACCTCATTCCTGCCGAGCAACCCGAGGCATTGGCCGAGACTTTCATCTCGCTGGCAAAGGAGATTTCATAAATGAGCATCTGGCATAAATATTCTTGGATCGCTTATCTGGCCGTTTTTTTGGGCGTCTGCGGACACGCTTCCAGTGAATTTTTCTCGGTACTTTCCGGGTTAAAAGGGCCGGAGCTTTCGGTCTGGCGCTTTCTGCTGGGCGGCTTCGGACTGATTGTACTGGCACTCATTTTCCCAAATTCGCGAAATTTGCTGGAGCCGTTTCGTGAAGACGGCCTGCGGATGATTTGGTTGTCCGTAATCGGCGTGTCTTTAGGCTATCTGCTGTTTCACTGGTCGTTGGATTTTGCCACCGTTCCGCAGGTGGCGACGATGGTGACGACCATTCCCATTTTCGTTGGCCTGATAAATCTCTGGGTGAACAAACAGCCACTCAGCGGTGCCAAGTTGATCAGCGGGGTCTGTGCCATGGTCGGTGTTGCACTGCTGCTAACGGATGGCTATCTGGCCAAGCTGGCCGGCGCCGCAGAAAGTTTGATCGGCATTCTTATGGCCCTGGGCTGTGCCGCGGTCTTCGCCGTGTATACCGTGATGGTCAGACCCATTATCGGCCGATATGGTGCCCTGCGAATCACGGCCATTACAATGATGATCGCTGCTGTCGGGTTGTGGATCATCGTTGGATTATTCTGGAAAATTTGGGTCAACCCGGCAACGCTATTCAGCCGGGAGCCTGGACAGCTGGCCTCGTTGCTGACGCTGGCACTCTACAACACCACCATCACCCAGTTTCTGTGGATCGGCGGGCTGGCGGCGGTACCGGACATTACCCGCGGCAGTTACCTGTTTTTCCTCAAGCCGGTCATCGCCGCCTGCCTGGCGGTGTTAATCCTGAGCCAGACGCTGACCACCTGGCAGGTGCTGGCGATTATCGTCATTTGTGCTTCCGTGGCAGTGGAGGCATCCTGGAACTGGCTGCGCCAGCCCCGAACCGCCTGATCGGCGGCTGGTCGAAGATTCTATTCAGATTGTGCAAGAAAGGAGAAGCCAATGTATGATCAACGCTTTTTATACCTTACTCAAAAAGATGTTGTTGAAACCGGTTTCGGAGTAGATGAAGTCATCGACACGATAGAACAGGCTTTAATCGAGCATGTAGCAAGGCGGGTAGAGATGCCCCCCAAACCAGGGGTTCATCCACTGCCGGATACTTTTCTGCATGCCATGCCTGCATATGTACCCAAAATGCAATCTCTGGGGATGAAATGGATTTCATGTTTTCCCGAAAACTATAAACACGGCTTGCAACAAACACTTGGCATAATTGCATTAAACGATA
>WOR8_10007753_pt1 | contig 10233 bp, 7 predicted proteins | sample DeeMarSeWOR38_10_FD_19890 | JGI IMG/M metagenome (IMG submission 19890)
CTTTGGATAGTCATCACGCTTTTGCTTCAGGTATCACCTATCCTGCCAGACATCTGCCGCGTAGCGGACTGTTTAGTCGCTTGGTTGGGGGTCTATCAAGAGCGTTGTTGCGTTGGGTAGAGCCACTTCAGATTGCCAGTGTTATCAATTCGTTTCAGCAGCAAGCGACACTTGAAGCAGACTGCCGTTTCGGGCTGAACGCCTGGTGCGTAAATAGCGGTGCACCTGAAAACATACACATAGAAGCAGGCACAATATGTCGGGGCATCCTGCGATGTGATTATTTTGGACCAAAAAGCCCCAGTTTGATCATCGGTAAGAGTGTTTACATTGGTGACGATTGTCTCATCAGTTGTGTCGAACATATTGAAATTGGTTCATTTACCTTGCTTGCGCACGGTGTACAGATTTTTGACAATGATACCCATCCAATAGACGCGTATCAGAGAGAAAGGGATTGGAAAATTATTGTCGGACAGTTGTCCGGGCCAAGAACTAACATAAGGTCAGCGCCCGTAGTCATCGGTAAGCGAGTCTGGATTGGGTTGAATACCATTGTGACGAAGGGTGTGACGATTGGTGACCATAGCATCGTGGCTGCAGGCAGTGTGGTTGTAAAAGATATTCCAGATAATGTGATTGTGGCGGGTAATCCTGCTCGGGTTGTAAAACAGCTTGAACGTAATACCTAAATGAGTCCTGGAGCTTTCTAAAGTGATCAGACACTTCCGCAACGTGTTTTCAAAACTAGCGCAGAGCTGGCTATTGGCAACTGCACTTCAGAATGATCAAGATGTTTTGCGACATCAACTGCCAGAGGTGAGATACGTAGATGGGACCCCTCTTTCCCAAGCGAGTTGCTTTGTGCCTCACCAACGCGGCCTGGATTCATACGAATCCGTTCTGATAGGGCCTAGCACTTTGTCAGATGTGCTTAGTGGACCGGAGCTACTGAAAGATGTAATAGCTATCCTGGCGCTTCTGGAGCCTGACGATTACCTGCGCTATACCATGAGTTACTATCGGGAGGGTTTGGAAAGATTCGGAGACCGGTGGAGATATGCTGATATAACCACTGCCTTACTAGGCCTAAGCCGGCTGTTGAAGCCCGAATCGTACTTGGAGATAGGTGTTCGTCGGGGGCGCAGCTTGGCGATAGTTGCAGCCGTCTGTCCCGAGTGCAGTATGCTAGGTTTCGACTTGTGGATCGAAAATTACGCGGGTATGCCAAATCCGGGCCCTGAATTTGTGCAGCAAGAGATGAGTAAAGTCGGCCACCTTGGTAAATTGGAGCTTATCCGTGGCAATAGCCACGAAACAGTTAAACAGTATTTTCGAGAGCACCCTGACGCGTATTTCGACCTGATTACCGTGGATGGCGACCATTCTCTCCTAGGGGCAGCGGAGGATCTGGCTGACGCTTTACCACGGCTCAAAATCGGAGGCGCCGTCGTCTTTGATGACATTGTTCATCCAAAACACCGTTATCTGTATGACCTTTGGCAACACTTCACTGGAGCCGGAGGTCGTTTTACGACATGGGAGTTTGTTGAATTGGGCTACGGCGTGGCGGTAGGCATTCGCAAGTTTTAGAGAGTCTCTGTGTGCTCCTTGAAAATAGATTCAGTGCTATTAGTAAGGGTGCCAAAGAAATGGTTGCTAATTGTTCATGAAGAAAGAGCCTATCGAATTTTTTCCTCTCCGAATCATTATAGTCCGCTCACATCTAAAGAGTCTTTTCTCCGTTTCTAAAATAAAGGAAAAAACCTCATGCCGACAGTCTTGATTACAGGCGTGGCTGGTTTTATTGGCCGCTATATAGCTCGTGAGTTTGCCCAACTCGATTGGAAAGTTGTGGGGTGCGACCGAGCTAAAGTTTCTAAAGAATTTAGAGCGCTATGGGGACTATCGACTTTCGCGCATCTCGATCTCATCCAAGAGAATCTTGATGATCTTCTTAAACAAAATCGGCCGAATGTGCTCATTCACGCCGCAGGCCCTGCTTCGGTGCCTGATTCCATGATTGACCCGCTCGGAGATTTTGACTCATCCGCAGTGACCTTATTCAGGGTTTTGGAGTCCGTGCGGAGATGTCTCCCTGATTGCCGGCTGATCTTTCTGTCCAGCGCTGCCGTGTATGGTAACCCTCAGACTTTACCAATAAGGGAAGATCATCCTCTCATGCCGATTTCACCTTACGGCTATCATAAGCTTCTGTGCGAAAAAATAATCGAGGAATTTCATGCCGTGTACGGCCTTAGAACATGCGCAGCACGCATCTTTTCTGCATACGGGATTGGACTGCGTCGTCAGGTTCTCTGGGATATTTGTCAAAAAGCACTTGATGGTCCCACAGTTGAACTCTTTGGGACAGGTTTTGAGACACGTGATTTTGTCAGTGTTAATGACGTGGCTAAGGCGATTAGGATTATTGCTGAGGGTGCCCAATTCGAAGGTGGAGCTTACAATATAGGCAATGGCAAGGAAGTTAGAATTAATGACCTGGCGGCTTTATTGATTGCCGCTTTGAATCGTGACCGCGATGTTCGTTTTACCGGCGTTACCCGCAAAGGAGATCCATTAAGGTGGTGCGCTGATGTGACTTTGCTGCAGAGATTGGGCTACCAGCCCACTGTCTCGATTGAGCGGGGGGTAGCTGATTACGGGAGCTGGATCCTGGAGAATATAGATGCATGAGGAGGAGCGAGCAGCAAAATCATCCCGACGGCTGAAAGTTGGTGTATTGGCTTACCCTAGTCAAAAGTGGATGGGCGGGGTAAGCTATGTGCAGAATCTGTTAAGAGGTCTGGCTTTTGCCAATGAAGATTTTGAGTTGAAGCTTTTTCATATCTCCCGGGACCATCCTCTTCTGAGCGATCCGGCATTGGCAGAGCTGAAGTTTGATATATTGCCTCACGTTGACCAACGACTCGGGTGGATGAAGTACCGAACCGCCTTGGGACAGCTGGCGCAGTTTAGACGAGCTCATTTGGACGTTGTTCACAATTATGTGCTTCCCTTACCAAGATGGCTCCAAATGCCCACGGTCAGTTGGCTACCGGATTTTCAATATCTGGAGAGACCTGATTATTTTTCAGATCAGGAGATCCGTAAACGCAACAGCCAGGCCAAATCGGCAGCTCGCTTTTCAAAAAGAGTTATTCTCAGCAGTGAGGCCGCCAGGCAGGACTTTCTGCAAATCTTTCCCCAGTTTTCTCAAAAGACTCGAGTCATTCGTTTCCCTTCCTTAATCACAGAAAAGGACATGGAATCTAGAGTAGATCCGTTGGCCAAGTTCGGCATTGATTTGCCGTTTTTTTTGGTTGCCAATCAGTTTTGGAAACACAAGAATCATCTCATCGTATTGGAGGCTGTAGCTTTTTTGAAGGAACTGACGGATCGGAGATTTCAAATCGTATTCACGGGACCAGTTCATGATTACAGGAACCCCATGTTTTTCAACGAATTTTTGCTGCGCCTTAATGACTTAAGCGTTCGCAATTACTGCAATATTCTTGGCCAGGTTGAACGATCAGAGTTACTTCAGCTGATGTGTCGCTCATTGTGCGTCATCCAACCGTCCCTGTTCGAGGGGTGGAATACGGTGGTAGAAGAATGCCGGACCCTAAATGTTCCCGTCATATTGTCAAATATTGCGGTTCACCAGGAGCAGGCTGAAGCAGAGGCTTTGACAGCCGCATTTTTCGATCCCAGCTCACCTGATGATCTTGCGCAATTGATGCTCAAAGTTCTCGAAGGCGGGCTTTTTCCGGCGGAGCAGGATAGAGGAAAGTTAAACATGAGCAGTGTACGGCAACGGGCCAGCCGTTATGCTGAACAACTTGTCAGCCTCTGGAAAGAGGCTGCAACGGCTGCTTAGATTATCCTGGCATTTCAGAAGCTTTTTGATATGTAAGGAATATTTGGCAGTCTGCAGGATTTTGCTGGATGAATCGCCTTCAAGGTGCTTCTTGTACATAGTTCTTAGACTAGATCTTAGATCTCCTTTCTTCTTCCTAATTAAGTATCGACAATAAATATTTTTTCGAATAGAGATGTTCAAATGCTCATGCGAGTTGGTTTTACTTTAATAGGCAGACAGCCATGGCTAGGAGGCTACAATTATCTATTGAATTTATTCAGAGTTTTGGACAAGCATGCGTCTGACGAAATCGAACCGGTGTTGTTTGTCGGAAATGCCAGCTCTAATCAAGATCTGGACGGATTCAAAAAGATCTTGAATAACAATGTCATTGTCTCCCATCTCTTCGACCATGATTATTATGGACTTCTGCTTGTCCGTAGCTTGATCCTTGGTAAGGATAATGGTCTGGAAAGAGTGGTCAAGAGTCATGGTGTGGATGTGATGTTCGAAGCAGCAACTTATTATGGTTGGCGGTTCCGGGTCCCAACAATAGCGTGGATACCGGATTTTCAACATCGACATCTGCCAGACATGTTCAGCACCGCTGCCTATTGGAAGCGCGAATTGGGTATACGTGTCCAGATATTGTCAGGGCGTACCATTATGTTGAGCAGTAAGAATGCTAAGTACGACTGCGAAAAGTTCTATCCGCGTGCAAGAGGACGAACCTTTTTGGTCCCTTTCGCTGTAGAATTTCCACCCGATGTCTTGGCCAAAGAGCCGAGCGAAATGAGGGAGCAATATCAGCTGCCAACGGACTTTATTTTTTTGCCCAACCAATTCTGGAAACACAAAAATCACGAAGTTGTGATTAAAGCAGTGCGAATTCTTAAGGATCGAGGTAAGAATATTATGGTAGCTGCATCAGGGCAGATTGAAGATCCAAGACATCCTCAATACTACGATAATTTGCAAAAGCTTGCCAGAGCCCTCAACCTCACGGGGCATTTCAGATTCCTAGGGATGATTCCATATGAGGATCTTATTGGCCTGATGCGCGCATCTATCGCCGTTATAAATCCTTCACTGTTCGAAGGATGGAGTACGACAGTTGAGGAGGCCAAATCTCTTGGTGTGCCTCTAATTCTTTCCGATATACCCGTTCACCATGAACAGGCAGAGGAATCTTCATTCTTTTTTGACCCCACTTCTCCTGTGTCTGCTGCCAATGCTATGGAAATAGCACTTGATACATGCAAACCAGGCCCGCGTTTTCAAGAGGAAGAAATTGCTGCTTCAGCTGCAGTAAATCGTTCCCGTGTTTTTGGGAGAGACTTTGAAGAAGTGCTTAGGATAACTAAAGCGAAAAAATGCAAATCCGATCGGCGAAAGACCTTTTCGTTGAGAAACCTTTAGCTATTGTGTAGAGAGGTGCATTTTCAGGATTCTTTTCCTAAACCATTATTACCCTCCTGACACTGCTGCAACGGCTGATGTGGCCAAGGCTTTGGCTGAGACTCTGGGCCAACGTCACGAAGTGACTGTGCTTGCGGGGCGTCCTTCATACAACCCAACCAAACGCCACCCGTGGTATCTATTTCGTAAAATGATCACGGGAGGCGTGGTGATCGAGAGGGTCGGATCTACCGCCTATTCTCGGCAACGTATGCGAGGCCGTCTTAGTAACTACTTGTCTTATCTGGGATTGGCAGTTCAAAGGGCTCTGACAACTGACGCTGATATTGTTATATCAATGACCGATCCTCCAGTTGCTGGTATTGCGGTTGCACTGATATCTAGTTTACGCCGAAAACCTTTTCTCTATAGTATTCAAGATCTGCATCCGGACATGGCGCTGGCTGCGGGGCTTTTAAAACCCGGGTTGCTGGTAAACACATGGGAAAGGCTGCACCGCTGGGCACTCCGAAGGGCTAGGCGGATAGTGGTGCTTGGTGAGGATATGCGCGATCGAGTCATTGCCAAAGGAGTTAAGCCAGAGAGAATAACAGTTGTGCGCCATGGTTCAACCGTCCAAGAAGCTTTCGTTTCGCCCGATCATCCAATTGCCCAAAAGATACGCTGCGGATTTCCTTTCGTGGTCCTCCACGCCGGCAACCTAGGTTTCTATGGAGCGTGGGAGACATTGATTGAAGCAGCTCGACTTCTAAATCAAGAGGGAGTGGGGTTCATTTTTGTAGGCAACGGGGCAGCCAAGCCATTGATTGAGGCCTCGGCCAGTTCCTGCCCTCAGGTGCGTTTTTTACCTTTCAGACCAAGTGGAGACGTTCCCTACGTTTTGGCAGCCGGCGATATTCACGTTGTTACCGTGCGTCGCGGTTTGGAGGGGATGGTCGTACCCAGCAAGCTCTACCCGATACTAGCAGCTGGTCGTCCGGTTCTAGCGGTGGCGCCAGAAGAAAGTGATATCGCCCGCATAGTCTCCCGCAGCGGATGTGGGCTAGTAGCTGACCCGGATGACGTTTATTCTGTGTTAGCGGCAATTCGTAGCCTTCTTCAGAATCGGGTAGAGTTGGACAAGATGTCCGAGCGTGCTCGGGCCGTTGCTTTGATGTATGATCGGAAAGTTCAATTGAAGCATTTTGTCGACTTGGTTGAAGAGATGGTTGCATGATAAAAAGCTCATCAAATCTAGGGAGCGAGAACGCCGCATGAAAATACTTATTACTGGTGGGGCGGGTTTCATCGGATCCCATCTCGCGGACCGATTGCTGGAACATGGTAAAGAGATTTATGTGATCGATGATCTTTCCAGCGGTACTTTGAAAAACGTAGAACATCTCCAAGATAAGCCCAGGTTTCATCTAGTGGTGGATACTGTCCTACACGAAGCAGTGATGAACGAGTTGGTGTTCAAGTGCGAACAGATCTATCATATGGCCGCGGTAGTGGGTGTGAAGCAAATCATGAACAGGCCAGTGGAAACCCTGGAGACCAACGTCAAAGGCACAGAAATGGTGCTGAGACTGACCAACCGTCACAAGAGGAAAGTTCTCATCGCGTACACCTCAGAGGTCTATGGTAAGGTGATGGACGGCGACAATTGCTCTCTCCTCACGGAAAATACGGACCGGCTCATGGGTGCCACCAGCAAGAGGCGCTGGGCCTATGCTTGTTCCAAAGCACTGGATGAATTCCTGGCTTTGGCCTATTATGAGGAGAAGAAATTACCGGTGGTCATAGCTCGTTTGTTCAATACCGTTGGTCCGAGGCAGACCGGTCAATACGGCATGGTTGTCCCCAATTTTGTCCAAAAGGCAATTATTGGAAAACCTATAGTAGTGCACGGCGACGGCAGCCAGTCGCGTACGTTCATCCATATCTCAGATGCGGTGGATGCTCTCATGGGTCTGATGGCCGAGCCTTCTGCCTTGGGACAGGTAGTCAATGTGGGCAGCACCGAGGAGGTGACCATCAAAAAGCTCGCTCTCTTGGTAAAAGAGATGACTGGGAGTGAATCTGATATTGAATACATTTCCTACGACAAAGCTTACGGACCAGGGTTCGAGGATATGCAACGTCGTTGTCCTGATATAAGGAAAATCAGAGAACTGATTGGCTTCCAGCCAAAGGTCAGCTTGCGAGGGATCATTCAAAGTGTTGTTGATTACTACACCAAGTAAAAGAGAAAAGTTGCTACCCTCAGGGCTAAGTGGGGAATGAGCGGTATTCTTATGAATTCTTATTTTTTAAACTTAATCACCGCATTCATTCTGGCCTTTGGTCTGTCTGCGGCGCTGACCCCACTAGTGCGTCGTTTTGCTATCCGAAAAGGGAAGTTAGCAGAACCAAGGGCCGACAGATGGCATACCAGGGCCACACCTCTTATGGGAGGTGTGGCCATATTTGCAGCTTTTTCCCTAACCTTGATTGCAGCATTGTTGTTTATGCCGGCCTCGATTTTGTCTTCAAAATTCCTGCCATTATTGGCGTGTGGATTTTTGGTATTCGCTTTAGGACTGATCGACGACATCTATGGCATATCTCCGCAAACCAAACTAGTGGGACAAATCGTTGCTGCCTCGCTGCTTGTGTTCTTCGGTTTCAAGATCGATTGGTTCGTGTCTTACACTTACAACACGTTTTTCAGCGTGTTCTGGATCGTAGGCATCACCAATGCGTTTAACCTCCTTGACAATATGGATGGCCTTTCTTCAGGTATCGCCTTTATCTCCTCGCTTTTCCTTGCCGTCATTGCTCTCCTCAATCTGGGGAACGGACCCGCAAACGGTCAACTCGTGATTCTCATTGTTTTCATGGGAGTCCTTCTCGGCTTTCTCTTGTTCAATTTTTACCCTGCTTCCATCTTTATGGGTGACTCCGGAAGCTTATTTATCGGCTTTGTTTTGGCCGGGCTCACCGCCCACCAGCGTGCATTTCATTCAACCCATTTCTTGCCGATCATTTTGGTTCCTGGGCTCATTTTATTTATTCCTATTTTGGACACAGGCTTTGTCTCGGTGATGCGAACTCTCTTTGGCCGTTCCATAGCCCGCGGGGGAAAAGACCACTCATCCCACCGCTTGGTGGCCATTGGCCTGCCTGAGCGAAAGGCTGTGCTTTTGCTGTACGGTTTTTCGTTAATCGGGGGTGCAGTCGCTTTGGTGGGTGTGCTGTACGAAGCACGATACTTTTTTACCTGCCTTGGTATCTTCATGCTCATTGCCCTCTTGTTTTGGGTCTATCTGGCGAGAGTGAGGGTCTACCCGGATGAAGAGAAGAGTCTCATCGCAAGAAGCAGGGCCCTGACAACCATTTGGATTGATTTTACTTTCAAGAAAAGAATTTTCGAGGTATTGCTCGATGTTTGGTTGGTTTCTTTTGCCTACTGGCTTTCCTATTTTCTCCGCTTTGAGGGGGCTGCGTATGAACAGAATTTTCCATATTTTCTTAAATCACTGCCAATTGTCTTCAGCAGTGTGATCTTCACCTATTTCGTTTTCGGGATCTACCGTGGTGTCTGGCGCTACACCAGTGTTCACGATCTCATTACCTACCTCAAGGCTGTAACCACAGGCACAGTGCTAAGCATGCTCATTATCTTGTTTGTCTACCGCTTTCAGGGTTACTCTCGAACGGTTTTTGTCATTTATTGGGGAATTTGTCTCTTTTTCCTGGGAGGTTCAAGGCTCTCCTTTCGAATGATCTCCGAGGCAATACGGCGAAATTCAGTGGCACATGGGCAGCGGGTGCTCATTTATGGTGCCGGGGATAAAGGTGAATTTGCCCTCAGAGAGATTCTCAACAACCAGAGACTGGGACTTACACCTGTGGGTTTTATAGACGATGATGTGCGGAAGCGCAGAAGAAAGATCCAGGGTTACAAGGTATTAGGTGGACGAGACGATCTTGCAGATATGGTGAAGAAGTACGGAATCAATGAGGTTATCGTAGCTTCGGACAAGATTCACGCTGACAATCTGAAGGTTGCCTGCGCTGTGTGTGAGGATCTGGGAATAGCCGTGAGGAATTTGGAGCTGTTTATAAAGTAGAAATATCGTTCAAAGCCGAAGACAAAGGAAAAGGCCGATGATTATGGGTCATCGGCCTTTTTTTCTGGCGGAGAGAGAGGGATTCGAACCCTCGGTAGGGGTTTTTGCCCCTACACTCGATTAGAAGGCGATTACGGATTTTTATAAGTACCTAAGTTATTGATATTTCTAGAAGCGGAGGTGTACCAAGTGTGCCATAATTGCCCAAAATGTGACCATCTCATACCAAAGTGGCACACCAATAGGGTCAGCTACTTAGATAGATTTTGTTTATAACATGCCGGTTTCTATTGCCCCTTTTCTAAGACTTGGCTACAGGTCTGTTTGTGGAATGAATATCACCTCGAGATAAACTTTCGCACGGTTTCTTGATTGCTGTCAAGCTGAGGTGAAGGCGGCGGTTTTGAAAACCGTTCGGCTAGGTTGCAGTAAGGGCACAGAGATACTACAAAATTTCAAATACTCCGCATAGTTAACCTATTTTAGACACCTTTCAAATCCTTTCATTTCTTGTCCAAAATTACCCCTAAAATACTTTTTGATTGTAGGTATAGCGTAGATATGTCTGGCTAGGGCAAAAGTCCGTTCAGTCCGTTGACCTGCAGGAATCGTTGACAGAAAACCATATCTTGTGCCTAAGCAAATCCCAGAAGAGTGTGAATTAAGGGATGTAATACAAAGTCCGCTCCCACCTCTCTATGCTGCCCACCTGTCAAAAAAGTCGGGCATAGACTTTGCACTCTAGATGCGCCAAAAAAACTAGTGAGTCACTATGGTCATTGCAGGCTACGTAATCTCTTTTGTTATAGGTGTGGCAGTCGGCTTTGTTTTCGCAGTTGCCATACTTTTCCGTGACAA
>WOR8_10008853_pt1 | contig 10232 bp, 8 predicted proteins | sample DeeMarSeWOR38_10_FD_19890 | JGI IMG/M metagenome (IMG submission 19890)
CCGGTGAAGGTCTCTTTCGTTCTACTTCAGGTTCTGGTCCCAACCCTTCTTGCCGCCCGGATCGTGCCAGTTTTGGAAACGAAGGGCGTTGGGTACTTCGCGCACCTTCCAGTACCCGTTGTTGCTGCTGACATACATCCGCAGCGATTCGAGGATCCTGCCGTAGTCCTTCCGGTCCTGTTCGCTGAGTTCCGCGTCGGAGGCCCGGGTGTTCAGGAATTGAATGGTGGCATCCCGAAGCAGCGCCAGATCGCTTTCGGGCCACTGCACCATCACCAGGTCGGTTCCGGCATTCTTGTCACCATCGTTTGCCGTCAGGATCTCCTTCAGCTTGGCGCCTTGCTGCCTGAGGTTTTCGCCATACGACGATATGACGTGGTCGCGGCCGACGCTCAGGACAAGCGCCTGCTGGGCGGGGCTCAACTTGTTCCAGACGTTCTTGTTGATGATCATGTAGGTGATCAGGAACGGCTGGTGCCAGCCGGGGTAGTGCAGGTAACGCGTTCCCACGGTACCGGGATTCCCTTCGGGTAGTCCGAAAAGGCTGGAGACGTCGTCGAGCGGGGTGGCGAATTCGAACGCCTGAAGCTTGCCATCGGTTACCGCCTTGACCAGAGACCCGCCCCCGGCGATGGCCTTGATGCACTTGATGTTCTTCTTCGGGATCTTGCCGGCCGCGACCAGGTTTTCACACGCGCGATCCAGGACGTACTGGGCCGGCGGCAGGTAGCGGAACGTCCAGTCCTGCTGGCATAACCCTGCCAGGCCGATGCCGGCCGTCGATCCGGCATTGCCGACCGGCTGCATGAAGTATCCGGAGCCCTGATGACTGCTCCCGACGATGGGGACCGCCACGATGTTCTTGCCGTTTTCGTCGAGTATTTCCTGGAGTTGGTCGAGACCGCTCGCTTTGCCGTTGTTGATGGACTTTCCATAAAGAAAACCGATGAACTCATCGAAGTTGGGTCCGAAGGGGACCCCCGAATTGTAGAGGAACCCCCACGCCGGGTTGAGGGTCGACCCCGAAACGTAGGCGGCGTCGAAACCAGCCCCGCCCGCCAAAGGACCTCCCGCGGCTACTGCGGCCACCACGCTTTTTTTGAACGTCTCCGGAACCGCCGGGGTCGGCGAAACCTTGATGAATTTGACCTGTCCGGATTCGCCGAGAACGGTCGTCGAAATGCTCAGAAGTTTTTCGGCATATTGGTCGGCAGGGGGACCGATTGCCGCTGCTTTACTGAAACTGCGGAAGGAAATATCCACCGCCGTGGCGGATTGCGCCGTTACCAGGAAAGCACAAACCGATGCGGCGACGACGATCCCGAACCGAACCCTGCGTCTTGTGTGGTGTTTCTTACGGTCGACTCCTTCCTGGTCCGCATTCCTTCTTCCCGAACAGGCAGGATCCATGGTTTCCTCCTTTTTTCCGGGGTTGGCACCGAACGGGTGCAAGGAGAACGGCATCGTTCTCCTTTTTGCAGGGAGTACTGGATGCACCGATGGGAAACGATCCGGAGGAGGACGCGAAAAAGCCGAAAGAAGGAAAGTGGGAATCTGTTTCCCGTGTCGCGCCATGAAGACCCTCCAGGAGGGTCAGGCAGACCGGTTAACAGGACGACGAAATCCCCCGGAGCAAATCCGAAGATGTCGTGGTGTAGAGAGCATCCACGATATTTTATACAGGAACCAAGTAAAGGGTTTTTTCCCCGTGAAAAGGGCTGTTTTATAAAACTATATCCCCCCAATAAAGGAGGAGATACTAATTGGCATGGATTCTCGGCACATGAGGGATCGATCGGGTAAGGGCCAAGGGGACCCTGCAACGAAAAAAGGACTCGGCCGGAGTCGGCCAAGTCCTTGATGTTTTTCTGGTGGCCCCTCGCAGAATTGAACTGCGGACACGAGGATTTTCAGTCCTCTGCTCTACCATCTGAGCTAAAGGGCCACGCTCCGGAACGAATAATTGTAATGACACGGGCCGGATCCTGTCAAGCGCCGGTCCCCGCCCCCTCGTGGACGACGATCGTCCGGCAGACCTTGTCGTGCAGCCCCTGCTTGCGCGGGTCGAAGGCGGCCCACAGGTACCCGATGTCGAGGGTCAGGTCGCACAGGAGATACCCGAGCGATCCGGGAGCCGTCCTCGGAAAGCACCCGGATCCGGACCGCCATCTTGCCGAAGGTCTGGCCGTAGGCGCCGTGCAGGAAGACGTAGTAGAAGACGGGGAAGCACAGGAAGAAGACGACCCGGACCGCGTCATCCGGCGAGACCCGTTCGATCCCGATGCCGTCGGGCAATCCGGTCGGGGCCCACAGGCCCGCCTCCGCCCCCATCCGGTCCAGCAGAATGAACAGCTGGAACGCGGCGAGGATCAGGACGAGATCGATGAAGCGCGCGACCAGGCGGATCCAGAACCCCGCGTAGTGGCGCTCCTCGTCCATCGTGCGCAAACCCGTCAGGAGTTCCCGAAATGGTACATCACCATGCTCACCGCGGCGATGGCCGCCGTTTCCACCCGCAGGATCCGGTCTCCCAGCCCGGCGCGGACGAACCCGGCCCGCTCCGCCTCCTTCACCTCGTCCTCCGAGAAGCCCCCCTCGGGACCGATGAGAAGCGCCACGCTTCTTGCCTTGCCCATGTCCGACAGGGCCTTCTTCAGCCCGAACCGCCCCTCTCCCTCGTAGAAGACGACGCGTCCCTCCGCGTCGGCGGCAAGGGAGAGCGCATCGGGATAGGAGAGAAGGCCCGGGATCTCCGGCACCCGGGCGGAGCCGCACTGCTTGGCGGCGGCGAGCGCCACCCGCTCCCAGCGCTGCACTCTCCTGCGGACGTCCTGCGGGTCGGGGCGGGGAATCGTCCGGGACGACCGGAACGGCACGACGCGGGAACAGCCGAGCTCGGTCGCCTTTTCGAGGATGAAGTCCATCTTGTCGGCTTTGGGCAGCCCGGTGAGAAGGGTGACGGCGACCTCCGGAGGAGGCTCCGGCGGCCACGAGTCCAGCACTTCGGCACGGAGCGACCGCGAGGTCGCCTCCAGGATCCGCATCCGGTACCGGTGCCCCTCCTCGTCGAACGCGAAGAACGAGTCGCCCGGCCCGAGTCGAAGCGACCGGAGCATGTGCCCGGCCTCCGTTCCGGAGAGAACGGCCGTGTCCCCCTGGACGTTCCCGCGGTTGACGAAAAACGTAGGCATCCTATGCGGGATCCCCTTCCCGGCGGAGGAGGAGCGCGGTCCACTGGCCCTCTTCCTTCCTCCCCGCGAGCCGGCACCCCACCGCCTCGTACTCTTTCTCCACCCAGTCGCCCTTCTCCGAAAGAATCCCGGAGAGGATCAGCGTTCCCCCCGGTTCCAGCCGGTCGGTGATCTCCTGCTTGAGGTCGATGAGGATCTCCGCGAGGATATTCGCCAGGATGAGATCGTACCGTCCTTCCACGCACGACAGGGGGGTCGTCGCAGCGTGGAACCGGTCCTCCACGCCGTTGTTCCGGGCGTTCTCCCCGGCGACCTCCACCCCTTTCGGGTCGACGTCGATCCCGAGCGCGAACGACGCGCTGAGGCGGGCCGCGGCGATCCCCAGGATCCCCGTCCCGGTCCCGATGTCCAGCACGCGGCGGGGCGCCGGGACGGCGGCGAAGGCCTCCTCCAGGAGCTGGAGGCACATCTGCGTCGTCTCGTGCGTTCCGGTGCCGAACGCCTGCCCGGGGTCGATGGTCAGGACGACCTCCTCCGGGGCCGGCGAGTACGGCTCCCAGGAGGGCTTGACGGTGATCCGCCTCCCGATCCTCCTCGGCTTGAAGTGCTCCTTCCACTGTTCCGCCCATCCGAAGTCCGTGATCTCCGCCGCCGAGACGAAAGCCCCCGGCATCCCGCCGAATGACCGGGCCAGCACGGGGAGGAAGTCGAGAAATTCCCGCTTCACGGTGTGAAGATCCGCCTCCCAGGGGAAGTAGGCGGTGAGCCGGGTCACCTCCTCGGGGGGCGGGAGGGGGTCGGCCGGGTCCCCGTCCGGGCCGAACAGGCGCTCGTCGTAGGCCATCCCCAGCGCGCCGCGCTCCGTGAAGAAGTGGGAGAGGGCATCCACCGCATCCCGCCGCGTCTCCACGGTGATCGATTTCCAGCGTGTCATGTCCCCCCTGCTTCCCTCTCCGGACCGGTCTCCGGCCCCGTAAGTCGTCCCATGGATATGCTAAGATAGCAACTTGACGTTTCGCCACAAGAGAATCATGGACCGGAACAGAAGACAACTCCTCTCGCTTGCCGGTTCGATGCGGACCGAGGCGGTCAGGATGCTCCGGGCGATCACCGGGTTCGCCGAGCTTCCGCTCCGCGAGACACGCACATCCGGGCTCCTCTCGACGTTCCTCGAGGAGAGGGGGTTCCGGGTAGAACGGGGGATCGCGGGGATGGACACCGCGTTCCGGGCGGAAGTCTCCTTCGGCAGGGGAAAGCCGGAGGTGGCGCTCCTGTGCGAGATGGACGCACTGCCGGGGCTCGGGCACGCCTGCGGGCACAATCTGGGCGGGGTCGCGTCCGCCTGCGCCGCCGCCGCGCTGGCCCGCTTCGGGGCTTCCCGTTTCCGGAAGGGGAAGATCGTCGCCCTGGGCACCCCTGCCGAGGAGACGGGGTACGGCAAGGCACGGATGGTCGAGAAGGGGGTCTTCGAGGGGGTCGATGCGGCGATGATGGTCCACGCCTCCTCCCGGCGCCAGGTGGCGAAGGGGTGCCTGGCCCTTCACAAGATCCGGTTCACCTATCTGGGGAAGGCGTCGCACGCGGCGGCGTATCCCGAGCACGGCGTCAACGCGCTCGACGGGGTTCTTCTTCTCTTTCAGGGGGTCGCGGCGCTGCGCCAGCACCTTCCGGACACCGTCCGGGTCCACGGGATCGTCACGGAGGGGGGGAAGGCCCCCAACATCGTCCCGGAGCGGGCCCAGGCGTATTTCTACGTCCGGGGGGAGACCGACGCCGAGATGCGGGACGCGGTCCGGAAGGTGAAACGGTGCGCCCGCGGCGCGGCGGATGCCGCGGGCTGCCGGTTGCGGTTGGAGGAGGGGCCGTACACCCTCTCCGCGATGAAGATCAACCCGGTGCTCGCCGGCTGCTACCGGCGCTCCCTCGCACTGCTGGCCCTCGAGGAGAGCGGGGCCCCGACCGACAGAAACCGGGGTTCCTCCGACATCGGGAACGTCTCCCAGGTCGTCCCGGCCATTCAGCCGCACGTCCCGATCTCGGCCGGGGAGCGGGTGGAGCTTCACACGCGTTCCTTCGAGGAGGCGACCGTAAGCCCCGCCGGGGTGGAGGGGATGATGGAGGGAATCCGGGGGCTGGCGCTGACCGCGTACGACCTGTTTTCCGATCCCGCCCTCGTCCGGCAGGCGTGGAAGGCCTTTTCTTCCCAATAAGGGGACGTTCCTTGACTTTCAGAAAAGGGGACGTTGCTTATCTTTCCTGCGTCCCGGACGTTCACGCCAGGACGACGATCGTCACCCCTTCTCCCCCCTGCTCCCTTGGTGCCGGAAGGAACCGCTTCGCGTACGGAGAGGTCTTCAGGTGGCGCCGCACCCCCGTCTTGAGCGCCCCCGTCCCGTGCCCGTGGATGAGGAAGGCGCACGGGGCCTGCGCGAGGCAGAGCCGGTCGAGGAATGCCTCCACCTCGGGAAGGGCGTCGTCCACGTACATCCCCCGGAGATCGAGGGTGTTCCCCGGGGTCTGGAGGAACACGGCGGCCCCGGAGTCGTCGGCGCGGCGACCGGTATGGGAAACCACGGTTCCGGCGGGACTCCGGTCCGCCGCGAAGACCCGGACATGCTCCCTCGGAACCCGCGTTTTCATCCCCCCCACCCGGATCTCCACCCCGTTCTCCTGCGGCCCGGCGGGGGCGCTCACCTCCCCTTCCTTTTGGAGAGCCGACAGGTAGACCCTCTGCCCGGGGTACAGGACGGCCCCCGGCTGCAGGGGGGCGGTGCTGCTGATCAACGCACGCACCACGGGGTCCTCCTCCGCGGCCCTCGCCTTCTCCTTCCACTCGCGCAGGACCGCCGACGCCTTCCGGACCGTCTCGATCTTCTTTTCCTTGCGCAGTTCCTCGGTGACCGCCCGCAGCGTCCCTTCCGCCTTCCGGATCTCCTCGCGGATCCTCTGGCGTCCCTTCTCGAGCGCCCTGGACTCCTCCTCCCGCGCGCGGCTCCGCAGGGCGGCGAGCCGTTCCCTTTCCCCGTCCGCTTCGCGCTGCTTCACGGAAAGCTCCGTGGCCTCGGCCGCGAGCCTCTCCCGTTCCCGTTCCAGGCGCGCGAGCACCTCGTCGAGCTTCTGTTCCTCCCCGGTGAGATATCGTTTCGCCCGGGAGAGGATCTCCTCGGGGAACCCCAGCGACCGGGCGATCTCCATCGCCATGCTCCGTCCCGGGATTCCGAGCCGCAGCCGGTACGTCGGGCGAAGCGCCTCCGGGTCGAACTCCATCGAGCTGTTCTCGAACCGCCGGTCCCCGAAAGCGATCGCCTTCAATTCCTCGAAGTGGGTCGTGGCCAGGACGCGGACCTCGCGGTCCGCAAGCGCCTCCAGGAACCCCCGGGCGATCGCCGCCCCTTCCCTCGGGTCGGTGCCCGACACGACCTCGTCGAGCAGGACCAGGGAGCCCCGGTCCGCCCCCGCGAGGATCTCGTTCAGCCGCTGCACATGGGCGGAGTAGGTGGAGAGGTCCTGCTCCACGCTCTGCTCGTCCCCCACGGCGGCGAACACCCTGGGGAAAGTCGAGACCGTCGAGTCGGCGGAGGCGGGAATCGACAGTCCCGCCATCGCCATCAGCGTCAGAAGCCCCAGCGTCTTGAGCGCGACCGTCTTCCCGCCGGCGTTGGGCCCCGTGAGGATCAGGCAGCGGTAGGAGCGCCCGAGCGCAAGATCGTTGGGGACGACCTCTTTCCGGGCCAGGACCATCAGCGGATGGCGCGCCGAGAGCAGGCTCACCTCGCCGGCGGCGTTCACGGTGGGTTCCGCGGCGGAAAGCTCCTCCGCGAGGAGACACCGCGCCTGGAGGAAATCCAGGCACGCCAGAATCGAGCGGCACAGGAGGAGCTCTTCGGAACGGCGGGCGACTTTCCCGCTGAGCTCCGCCAGGATCCGGGCGATCTCCCTCTCCACCTCGATCTCGGCCATCTTGATCTCGTTGTTCAGGTAGACGAGCTCCTCGGGCTCGAAGAAGACGGTCTGGCCGCTCTGCGAGGTGTCGTGGACGATGCCCGGGAAGAGCCCCTTGGCGGCGACCTTGAAGGGGATCACGAGCCGCCCCGAACGGAGGGTGGCGTACGCCTCCTGGATATGGCGGGCGAACCGGGGCGAGGCGATGATCTCCTCGGCCGTTTTCTGGAGACGGCTCCGCAGCTGCTGCAGTTGACGGCGCAAGGTCCCCAGGGACGGGGAGGCGCGGTCGAGGACGGCCCCGGACCCGTCGATCTTGAAGTCGATCTCGTCGGCCAGGTCCCGCAAGGGGGGAAGCCCCCTGGCATGGTGCGCGAGGCGGGGATACTTTCCGCGCCGGTCCTCGAAGAACCGGCGGGTGCGCTCCCCGGTCCGGGCCGTCTGCCCGACGGGAAGCAGTTCGACGGGGGAGAGCGTGGCGCCTTTTTCCGCCTTCTCCACCGGCGGGATGATCTCCCTGAGGCCGTCGAGGGGGAGCGGCCCTTCCTTCATCAGCATCCGGCGGCCGTCCCGGTTCTCTTCCAGGGAGATCCGGATGGCGTCGAGGTCCGTACCCGGCGCAAGAGCGGCACACTGCTCCCTTCCCGGGTCGGAGGAGGCGTGCAGACAGAGCCGGTCGATGACCTTTCTCCACTCGAGCGCTTCGAGCGTGCTCTCCCACGGCGTTGTCGACAAGTGCGTTTTCCCCCTGATAAACCGGCTGTTCCCCGACCATTATATCGGGAACGTGGTACCATCTCCCGTTGATTTCCTCGTGCGAAAGGAAGCGGCGCCCATGGTCGGAGCGCACCTCGTCCTCTTCTGGCTGTCCCTTGTCGCCTACGGCGCGGAGGCGGGTCTGCAGCTGGGGGGATTTCGGCCGGCGTCCCCCCTCCGTTCTGCGCTTTTCGGCGGTCTTCTCCTTCACGCCCTCTTCCTCGGGGTACGGTGGGTCCTCTCGGGGCACGCGCCGATGGCCGGTCTCTTCGAGTCGCTGACGGTCTTCTCCTTCTGCACGGCCCTGTCGGCGGTCCTCCTTTGCGGGACGGCGGGGACGTTGTCCGCCTGGAAGCCCCTTTCGGTGCTGGTGGCGCTTCCCCAGGCCGGGGCGGCCCTGCTCGACAAGCGGCTGACGCCCCTCTACCCGGCGCTGGACACGCCGTGGTTCTCGACCCACGTGGGGTTCTCCTTCCTGGGGTACGGGCTCTTCGCCGCCGGGCTCGCCCTGTCCTGGACGTACCTCCGGCACGGGGGGGACGAGGTGTACCGCGCAGCGGGAAAATCGGCCCTCTACGGCTTCTCGGCCTTTTCGGCGGGAATGGTGTGCGGGGGGATCTGGGCGTTCTACGCATGGGGCTCCTACTGGATCTGGACGCCCAAGGAGATCTGGTCGGTGGTCCTCTGGGTCTACTACGCGGCGCTGTCGCACCTCAAGTTCCTCCCGCCGGGGGCAGGGTGGCCGGGCTGGGGGAGGCGGCAGGAGATGTGGGCAACCGCGGCCGGGTATTTCTTGATGCTTGCCACCTTCCTCGGGGTGAGCCTCCTGCTGCGCAGTTCCCACTCGTTCTGAGCGGGGTGCTGTTGTTTTTCCTTGCGTTCGTCATATGATGAAACGGTTACACATTTCCCTGGGCGACAAGGGGACGGCATGATCGGGGCTGGCTGGCGGTTCCTCACCTCCCTGACGACCTTCGCGTGGGTCGGGCTTTTCTTCTGCGTGGCGGGCGCCGCCGGTTCCGTGGTGATGGGGCGGTACCCCGAACTCTTCTCCGACATGGACGCCCGGATCCTCCTGGACTGGTTCGCCCGGAAGGGGTTCGCCGACCCGGGACCGACGCTGTGGCTTTATGGTCTTCTCCTGGCGACCGCGCTCCTGGCGCTGAACGCGGCGTGCTGCACCGTCGATCGGCTCGTCCCGATCTTCCGCGGGAACGTCACGCTTCACCGGGTTCTCCCCCACGTGGTCCATCTGGCTTTCCTGGGGGTGGTGCTTTCCCACCTGGCGGGCGCCATCTACGGGGACCGGATCCCGGGCCTCGCGGTGCCCGAGGGCGGGTTCGTCCCGGTGGGGGAGACGGGGTGGGTGCTCGAGCTCAACCGTCTCGACGTGGTGACGGCGCCAGAAGGGTACCCGAGGGACTTCTCGGCGGCGGTGACGCTGTACCGGGACGTGACGCCGGTTGCGAGGGGGGTCGTGCGCGCCAACGAACCGCTGTTCCACGAGGGGTATGGCGTCTATCTGAAACGGTTCGGCCCCACCCCGCGGGGTGTTCCGTACGCCGTGTTCGACGCGAACCGGGACCCCGGGGCGGTCGCGATTCTCGTCTGTTCGATCCTGTTCACCGTCGCGAACCTTCTGGTCCTCGTCACGGCCAGGGGGGAAGATGCGTAACGTCCGGCCGGGACCCCTCCGGAAAGGCGACGTGATCGCGGTCGTCGCACCGGGGGGGCCGGTGGACCCCGGGAAGCTCGCCCGGGGGCTTGCCCGCCTCTCTGCCGCGGGGTTCGTTCCCGAGACGGCGGAAGGGATCCTCCGCAGGGAGGGATACCTGGCCGGCGACGACAGGCACCGGGCGGGGCAGATGGAGTGGGCGCTCACGCTCCCCGAGGCCCGGGCCGTCATGGCGGCCCGGGGAGGGTACGGGACGACCCGGCTCCTGCCGCTCCTCGACTGGGGAAAGGCCGCGGCGCGTCCCCGGCTCCTGATCGGGTACAGCGACATCACGGCGGTTCTCGCCTACGTCTCCACCCGGCTGCGGCTTCCCGCCATCCACGGCCCGATGGCGGCGGCGGACCTGGCGCGACGGCCGGACGGGAGCGCGCTCGACGCGTTCGTCCGTCTCGTGGGCGGCAACGTCACCCCGCGCGAGCCGTGGGGTCTTCCGTGCGAGAGGTTGCGCGGCGGCACGGCGGAGGGGGTCCTGGCAGGCGGCTGCCTCTCCGTCCTCACCGCGCTCCTCGGGACACCGTACGAGCCGGACTTCCGGGGGGCGCTTCTGTTCCTGGAGGACGTCCGGGAGCCGTCCTACCGGATCGACCGGATGCTCACGCAGTGGGTCC
>WOR8_10007756_pt1 | contig 10231 bp, 8 predicted proteins | sample DeeMarSeWOR38_10_FD_19890 | JGI IMG/M metagenome (IMG submission 19890)
CCGCGCCATCCGCCGCCAACGCTTCCGGGTGGCGGTGGACAGTTGCAACGGCGCCGCCTCGGTAATAAGCCTTAGGTTGCTCAAGGAACTGGGCTGCCGGGTGAAAAAAGTGAATTGCGACCTCTCCCGGCCCTTTCCTCACCCCCCCGAACCCGTGGCCGAGAACCTGAGCGAACTATCCGCACTCGTAAAAAGGAGCGGGGCTGACGTCGGCTTTGCCTTTGACTCGGACGCGGACCGCCTCGCCGTCATCTCTGAACACGGAAAAGCGATCGGCGAGGAAACGACCCTGGCGCTGGCAGTAAAGTTTGCGCTCGGCCATACTCCGAACAAGAAGATCGTGGTCACCAACCTTTCCACTACCCGGGCCATCGAGGACATCGCGGCCGCACAGGGCGGAAGAGTCATCCGCACACCCATTGGAGAGGTCCACGTGGCAGAACAGCTTAGAAAGGTCCAGGGCGCGATCGGCGGCGAGGGCAACGGCGGTGTGATCTATCCCAAGCTGGGGTTCAACCGTGACGCGCTTGTTGGCCTGGCCCTGATCCTCAACCTGATGGCCGATTCCGGCAAAAAGATATCCGAACTGGTTTCCGAGCTTCCCGCTTACCGCATGATAAAGAAAAAGTTCGAATGCCGGGACCGCAGCCAGGCAGAGGCTTTCATCCGCAAGGCGAAGAGAATCTTCAAGGAGAGCGACCTCATCCTGAGGGACGGGGTAAAGGCGGTGCTCCCCTCGGGCTGGGTGCACGTGCGCGCCTCGAACACCGAACCGGTCATCCGGGTGATCGCGGAAGCCGAAAAAGAGAAAGAAGCCAGAAGGTTAATCGACCAGGTCCTTAAGCCGCTCCACTAGCACGGACTTGGGCACGTCCAGGAACCGGGCCACCCTTGAGCTGTCATCATCCGATTTTTTCAGGACCAGGTGGTAAAGGTCCTTTTCGAACCTTCTTTTCGCTTCCTCCAGGGTCAGGTTCTCCGCCAGCCCTTCCTTGACCGAAGCCTGCGCCAGCCCCCGGATGCCCACCGGAAAGTGCTTGAGCTCCAGCTTTCCGCCCGGCGTACTGAGCACGGCCTCCTGAACAAGGCGCTCCATCTCCACGTAATTGCCGGGATAATCATGGCTGGCCAGCAGATCGAGCACCCCGGTGGAAACAAGGTCCACCGATTTATTATAGCGCTTGGAGTATTTCTTCAGATAAAGGTCCAGCAGAAAGGGGAGGTCTTCCCTGCGTTCGCGCAGGGCCGGGACCTCGACCAGGGCATGGTCCCGGATCCCCGAGGAGCCGCGGAAAACGAACTTGGGGATCGAAGCCTTGGCGTAAAAACCGAAGACCGCGCGCACGCTCTTGTCGATCTTGCCCTTGCGCTCCCTGAAGAAATTGAAGATCGCCTGAACGAAATGCTCGTCCAGGCCTTCGAGGTTGTCCAGGTAAAGGAGCCCCACCCGTTCCTTCTCGCTCTGCAGGGAGGTCCCTTCCGGCAGGGCCATGAACTCCTGCACCGAAGCCCAGAAATGCGGCTCCAGGGATTCCTTGCGGAAAGACGACATATCGAGCCGGACCATTCTGCGGTCGCGGTGCGGGGAATTGAAGTTGATGAATTCCGCCACCTTTTCCTTGGGGACGCCGCGTTCGCCGACCAGCAGGATGTCCCTGCCGCCCTCGATGGCCTGCTGGATATCGGAGAACATCTTGTAGATTCCGGCGCCTGTGCCGCGCAGCCACTCCAGCCCTTCGATCCAGCGCAGCTTGATCTCCTCGCGCGCGATATTCTTCGCCACTGCGATCTGCAGCTGCTCGGCATTGATGGGCTTGCGCAGGAACTCCGAGACCCCCAGCTTGGTGGCGGAGACCGCCAGCGGGATGCTGCCCGAAGCGGAAAGCATGATCGCCTTGGCCGGCGCCTGCAATTCCTTGAACACCTGGAGGCCGTCCCTGCCCTTGAGGTCAAAATCAATGATGATCAGGTCAGCGGATTTTTTGGCCAGGAATTTATCCGCGCCCTCGCCGTCCTTGACCCTTTCCAGGTCGTATTCCCTGCCCAACGCCTCCCTGATCGAGGCCTCGGTCTTATGGTCATCTTCTATCAATAGGATCGTTCTTTTCATGGATTAATAGTTTTGGGTTTAGACTTTTGAGTTTTGTGCTTAATTATACCAGCCCCTGACTGACCGGTAAAGTTATGATGAAGGTCGTCCCCTTGCCGGGCCGGCTCTCCACGTCAATGTATCCCTTGTGGCCGTCCACGATGCTGTGGGTGATGGTCAGCCCCAGGCCGGTCCCGCCGTACTTGGTAGTGAAGAACGGGTCGAAAAGCTTCTTGAGCTTGTCCTCGGGTATGCCGTGGCCGCTGTCCGAGACCTGGACCTTGACGTTCTTGAGCGCGTCGTCCACACGCTTGCCCGGCATGGTCACGACCTTGAGCTCGCCGCCGCCGGGCATGGCCTGGATGGCGTTCAGGATCAGGTTCGAGAACACCTGAGAGATCTGCCCCTTGTCCACTTCTATCTCCGGGATATCGGCGAACCCGGTCCTGATCCGGACCTGCGCCGCCTCCGCCTGGTCCTTGAAGTATTTCAGGTTATCCTCCAGGATGTCATGGATATCGGCCTTCTCAAAGGTAGGGGCGGTGGCGCGGGCAAAGCCCAGCAGGCTTTCCACGATCCGGTCAATGCGGTCGATCTCCCGCGGCAGTATCTCCTGGAGCTTCTTGCGGTATCCAGCGTCGTCGAACTTCTTGGGGAGGAGCTGGGAAAGGACCTTCATCGAGGAAAGCGGGTTCTTGATCTCATGCGCCATGCCCGCCGCCATGGTGGCCAGGGCGGAAAGCTTGTCCGCGCGCCGCACCTTGTCCTCAAGCTCCTTGACCTCGGTCAGGTCCTGGATGGTGAGCAGGGCGCCGATCTTCTTCCCATGATGATCGCGCAGGATGGTGGAAGAAAAGGACACGGGAACAAAGCCCCTTTCGGGAGAGGCGATGCTCGATTCAAAGTTCACGTAGCAGCGGTCCCGAAGCGAGCTCTGCACCACCTTGGTGATCTCGCCTTTTTTACCCCACAGCTCCTCGCAGCTTTTGCCCAGGACCTCGGAGACCTTGCGGCCCGTGATCCTTTCCGCCATGGCGTTGTAGGTCACGATCCTGCCCTTGTTGTCGACGGTCAGCACCCCGTTGATCATGGACTGCAGGATCTCCTCGCTGTAATCCTTCATGTTCACGACCTCGGCGTAGAGGCGCGCGTTGTCCAGCGCCAGGGCGGTCTGGTTGGCCAGGGTGCTCAACAGGCCGATGTCCTCGGTGGTAAAAAGATCGCCCGAGAGCTTGTTGCCCAATGCGATGATGCCGATCAGCTCATCCTTGGAAATGATAGGGACCCAGATGGAGATCCCAAGCCTTTCCATCTCATCCCTGACCTCCCCTAGACTGCGCCGCCTGACCTCCCCCTCCCGGCCCAGCGCCGCCTGCCGGGCGATCTCGCCCTCGATCTCGTCCCGCACCAGGATGTCCCGGGCCCCGGAAAGCCAGCTGACAATCGGGCTGACGGTGTCGATCTCAATGCGTTTGTAGCGCGGCAGGGAAAGCGCCACGGAGCGGAAATGCTCCTTTTCCCTTTCCAGGAGCAGGAAAGATATCTCGGAAACTTTCATGGTGTCGATAAAGGAGGACACGATAAGCCGCGTCAGCTCCTCCAGGCGGATGACCGCCGCGATCTTGGTGCTGATCTCCCTGAGCGTCTTCTGGTAATCGTAGCGACCGCGGAAAAAGAGGCGGTCGGTCACGCTCTGGAACCACTTCACCAGCGGCTGATAAAGCACCGCGATCAGCAGGGCGGCGCCGGCGGTGATCAAGAGCGATGTATAGCCCAGGATCTTACGGAAAAAGGTCTCGGAAATGATGACCGCCGTGGCATAAAGCGCCATGATCAGCACCGTGGCCACCCCGTAGACCGTACTGCGCTGAATGACCACCTCAATGCTCATCAGCCGGTGTTTGACGATGGCATAGGATATGAGAGCGACCGCAATGATGGTGAAGGAAGGCCCGATGCCCGCCAGCTCCGACCGGCCGAAATAGGGAAGGAGCAGGTTGGTGATGACCGGGAAGATCGTTCCCAGGAAGAATCCCAGAAAGATATAGCCGACCTGGAGCCGGCTCACGCCGGTATATGAATAGTACTTTCTTACCAGCCTCAGGAACGCGTGCGCGGTGAGCACAACGAAATAAACGATGAAGAGCGCGAAGGCAGGCCCGGGCACCATCTCAAAATGTCCGGCCCTGACCAACACATCCCTTACCACCAGGTTCGCCAGAGAGAGCGCGGCAAAGAGGGTGGTCATCACGAACCAGAAGCATCCCGGATAGAATTTAAGCGGCCGGTCTTCCTTGGGGAAGAAATGAGTAAAGAACAAAAAGAGCATGGGAATGTAAATAGAGGAAGCGGCCGCCACCTTGCTCCATAGAAAAGCATCAAAGATGGAGCGTGACTCGGCGTAATTGAAAACGGCCGTGTTCCAAAAAGCAACCGCAAAAGCGATAAAGGCGAACGAGATATTGACCTTGCTTCTTCGGTTATTGAAATAAACTATGAATCCCAGCGTCAGATTGCCCAGGCCGGTGTAAAAAGGGAGCAGCACCTTAAAATTATTGGTGAGGACCAAAAAGATGGTCCCCGCTGCCCCGGCAACGGAGATCAAAAAAAATATTACTCGCGAGAAATAGGTCTCGGCCTCTTTAAAGTTCGGAAGGCGCACCATTGATCATTGAATTATAGGGTTTATCGGGGCGCGAGTCAATTTATGGAAGGCTTTCTGACGATCAAGAGCCAGGCCTGGTCGGCGTAAACCGGTTCGCAGGCCACGATCTCAAAACCGCCCGACCGGTAGAAATCAGCCAGTTCATCCTTCTCATAAAAATGCCAGTCCCCGACCACCGCCTTGAGCTCCGCGATCTTCCCGAAGATTATGGCGATGATCGCCAGCGGCAGTTTTTTGAGGTTCTCGATCACGGTGCGCTCCTCTTTGCGCTGCCTGGCCTCCGCCTTGAGGACCTTGAAGAACTTGGCCCCCCTGCGGGGGGTCACGATGGCCAGCATGCCTCCGGGCTGCAGCACACGGAAGCGTTCGGCGCGGGCGATCTCCCGGTTCCGCAAGTATCCCTCCACCAGGATGCTGCCGATCCGGGAGAAGCTTTCATTCCTGAAGGGTATGCCCTGATTAAGATCGTGGCGCACAAAATCGGCTTGCGGCGCGGCGGCCCAGGCCGCCTTGATCATTCCGGGGTCAACGTCCAAACCCACCGCATACCTGACCTTGCCCGTGATCTCTGCCAGCCAGATCCCTCTGCCGCAACCCTCTTCCAGGACGACGTCCTCTTTGCCCAGATCAAGATACTTGCTCATCTTTTCGCGTATCAGCTGGTGTTCACGTGAATCCCTGAGGATCCTGATCACCGGGGCATACACCTTCCAGAAGGTCCGGTCCTTGGGCAGTAATTTGCGCAGCATCCGCTGCCAGGTCTTTACCGGTCCATTCGCTGCCGGGGAAAAGAGCGTCCTAGCCATTTATTTGCCTCGCTTTACCAACCAGCCCCTGACCTTGTCGCCGGTCATCTCCAGATTTCCGACCTCGCGCTCGCGCTGTTTCTCTCTCTTCTTGGCTTCCCGGATCCTCCCCAGATTGACGATCCCGCCGAAGTACAGCCCGTTGCCCCCGGCCACCCCTTCCTGCCCCCCGATCTCGCGCAGCCAGACCTCCTGCATGGAACTGTGAAGGTCGACCTCGCTCACCGGGAATTCGACCACGCCGTTCTTGACCGGATACCGGGTGTGGAGCGGATAGACCCCATCATCCAGCGCCAGCGGGAACTTGCCACCGTTGACCTGGACCGCCCCCCGCGCAACGGGATCCGGACGGTCTACCAGTTCCTCCGGCGGGGTGATTCTCTTGTGCACGTCCCTGAAGATCGCCTGGGCGATCGGGTCCCAGGCAGGATCGATCCCCGCGAATCCCCTGGCAAAAGCGTAGAACGGAGTGAACCTGCCCGAATGCGCCGCCACCCACATGCGGAAACGATAGTCCTTCAACTGTCCCTTGGCGTCGAGCATCAGGTTGGGACGGTTACGCCAGGCATTGGTGTACAAAAGGGAGCTGATGCCTTCTCGGATGGCATAGGATGTCAGGCCGTAACGCTGGTACAGGCCGTGGGTCATCGCGAAGTGGATGAAAGCGTAATAGAGGTCTCTCCCCTCATAGGACATCTGGTATCCCTGCATGGCCGCGAACGATACCGGCCAGCCGTTGAACCGGATGAAGACGACCTTTTCCGCATTGAAAAGGCGCCGCACGTAATAGTTCTCCTTGTCATAGCTCACGCCGGCAGTGCCGTAAGCATCGTAGGACGCGCTCTGAGAGACAAGGTCCGCGTCAAAAATCAGGCGGTGCTTGACCTCCTGGGCATGCAGCCGGGGAGAAAGGACCTCGACTTGAAAACGCTTCTCTCTCCTTTTAAGTGAGAAATGGCTCATCCCCCTCTGTTTCCGGGAGAACGTCCCCCCCAGGGTCAAGCTCTTCGCGTCGCCGGAAAAACGGCCGTTACCGTCCACCAGCCGGGAAATGAGCTGATGATATTCGGCCTCGGACTGGGGATAGGCGAAGCCGGCCGCGGGATTGAAAAGGCGGTTCCCGGTAAGCAGGCTGGGTTCATCCTTGGGAGAGACAGGGGCGTAGATCTGCGCGAAACGGTCGAAGCCGGCGGTGATCGATTCCCTCTGGCGGACCGCTTCGATGGCGCGCGCCGCCTCTTCAAAATATATCTCAAGCTCAGTGATCACCCGTTTAGCGTCCTTTACGTTGGCGGGAAGCAGGGGGGGCGGCTCCATGCCCTCATCCTTCCTGACCCGGTTATGGAGATGGATGACCCCCTCCACCCCGCGGGAAGACACGAGCCTGATGAAAAGCATCTGGCCGGGACCCTTGGAGTAGCTCAGGTCGTTCTGGATCGATTCCGGATCAGGGGCCAGCCCTTCACGCGCGAAGGTCGCAAGGTCATTGATGTTCACTTCATAGATCATCTTGTCGCCCTTGATCACGCTCTGGATAGTGGTCCCGGGAGGATCGCCCCCCTTTTCCGGGTCATATTTGCTCAGACCGTGGGTCCAGTGCCGGGTACGCTGGGTGCGGATCCACCTGCCGTCAGGCAGAGGGCGGTAGACACCGACATTAAGGAAACCAAGCTTGACCTTCCCCAGGTCGATGGCATCAAATATCTTATCAATGGTGGTCTCGGGATCGCGCGCCATCCTTTGAAAGATCGCCTTTTCCTCTCCGATAACATCCACCAGCTTCCCCACCGCGTTCTCCTCGGCCAAAGGAAAAGAGAAGGCCAGCTGGATCTCCTCTTCACGATCGACCCTGCCCTTCCTCCATCGATTGATCTTGAACTTCAGGCTTCTAAGGTCCAGGGTCGGGACTTTGGCTGTGTCATCGATGTGCTGAATGAGGAAGGCCTTGGGGAGTTTGTCAAAATTGATGCTGCTGACCTTTTCCGGAGGATCCATCATTAGCTGCTGGAACAACTTTTGCGGCTTCACCCTGCCCACCATGCGCAGGACCGCCGAATATTGTTCGCGCGGATACCAGGCCAGATAGCCCAGCGACCTGCGGTCAAGGGAAATGCTGCGGTCAAAAAAATCCTTTTTCACGACCGAACGCTTGCGGACCGGGCTTCTCCAAACACTCCTATTAACGGGCGGGACATTTGACATGCTATGCTCCCGCGGATTTATCGGGTCGCGGGAACAAAAATTTCAGGGAAAGGCAAAAAACAATGGGGAAGGGACGGGGCCTACTGGTTCACCACATAATTATTATAGATCCAGGGCAGTACATTGAGGTTGACCTCTGATCTTCCGGAAGGCATCACGCAGCGCTCAAAGACCTGCCTCATCGCCTCGTTGTTCGATATCAATCTCATGAAATCAACGATGCGCAGAGAGTCGGCCGGGGGCAGGGTCAAGGGCAAAAGCTCATGCTCGTCTACCGCGTAGTTCTCGCGGATATGGAGATTGATCCTGTCCAGCAATCCCATAAAATCCTTGTATTTATCCTTAGAAAGGCTCTTAAGGATCGAGCTGTAAGTACCCAGCATCCTGGAGCGAAAGGTGGGTCGAAAACCCCTCTGCCCCAACGCATCCTTGATGTAGCTTCTGCGGGTGTTTCTTAAAACGCTCGAACTGGCGGTAGAACCTACCTTAGGCACATTTGTCATTTCGCGATACTCCTTATTCGTCACAAAAAAGGCCAAGGCATTGGAATGCTCATAGATTTATCGTGGCCGCTTCTGAAAAATTTCACTTTATCTTAAAAATCAAGGGGAAGAGGTCAGGTCGGGCGGGAAAGGAGGATCTTTTCGACGGAAACCAGCTCATCCTTGGTGTTGATCCCCAGGGCCTCGGAGGGGTCTTCGGCACGGAAGGCATAAACCGGCTGGCGCTTTTTGCGCAGGATCTCAAGGGTATCGGTCAGATAATATTCCTGCTGGGCGTTGTCCGGCCGCACCTCGGCCAGCGCCGCGAAGAGCGCGTCCCGGTCAAAGCAGAAAGTGCCGGTGTTTATCTCCTTGATCTCCAGCTCCTCAGGCGAAGCGTCCTTCTTTTCCACGATCTTCATGATCTCGCCTTTCTCATTCCTTACGATCCGCCCATAGTTTCCCGCGTCCTCCAGCACCGCGGTCAGGTCCGTGGCCGCGGCATTTTTGCTGAGGTGGAAATCGACCAGCCCCCTCAAGGTATTTTCGGAAAGCAGCGGGACATCCCCGGCCAGCACCAGGACCGTGCCGGAAAAATCCCGCAGATGGGGCTTTACCTGCATGACCGCGTGGCCGGTCCCGAGCTGTTCTTCCTGGGTAACGAACTTCAGCGGCCAATCCTTGTAATAATCCATGATCAGGTCCCGCTTGTGCCCCACCACCACATAGGTACGGGAAGGGACCAGTTTCTTGACAGTTTCCAAAACATAGGTGAGCATGGGCTCGCCCAGGATCTCATGGAAAACCTTGGGCAGGTCCGACTTCATGCGGACCCCCCTTCCCGCTGCCAGGACGACCACTGCCAGATCTTGCATATTGATTATTCTATCAGTAAAAAAATGTATTGACAAGAAGCCCGCTTTGCTGCTATAATAATGCCTCGCGAACAAGGAGACTGTTGGATACTTGCCTAGCCGTTCCGAATCATAGCTCAAAGAGCAGCGACCAAGGCACTTGACAAAAGGGCGTTGGTCTTTTTTTTGCCTGGAGGTGAAACGTGGTCAAGAATCTGTACGTGGGCAACCTGCCCTGGAGCGCGAGCGAACAGGAACTCTCCGCCGCGTTCGAAGCCCACGCGCCGGTGATCTCGGCCCGCATCATCAGTGAGCGGGAAACGGGCCGCTCCCGCGGCTTCGGGTTCGTAGAGGTCGACGACAACGACGCTCCCAAGGTCATCAAGGAAATGAACGGCTTCCAGCTGGGCGGAAGGTCCCTGATCGTTAACGAGGCCCGCCCCAAGGCTCCCAAGTTCTAGTGGCGCTAAAGAGAAAAGACATCATAAAAAAGCTTGAGACATCCCTGGACCGGAAACGTTTTGAGCACAGCCTCCGCGTTGAGAAAGTGGCTGTCCGTCTGGCAAAAAGGCACCGCGTTTCAGCCAACAAAGCGAGCTTAGCGGCGCTGCTGCATGACTGCGCGCGCAGATATCCGCGGCGGCGCTTGCCGGGTGTCGCGAAAAAGTTCCGGATCAAGGTCGACGACGTTTCCAGGTTCGAGCCCAAGCTCCTGCACGCGGAACTGGGCGCGATCCTGGCAAAAAAGGAGTTCGGGGTCAGGTCCAAAGACGTCCTGGAGGCGATAAGAAAGCACACTGTCGGGGCCCCGAACATGACCAGGCTGGAAAAGATCATTTATCTGGCGGACCACATTGAGGAAGGAAGGGATTTTTCGGGCGTGAGCAGGGTCCGGAAGCTGGCGGCCCGGGACTTGGACAAAGCGGTGATTGAATCCGCCTCCAACATGCTCAGGTTCCTGCTGCAAAAAGGCTTGCCGGTCCATCCAGGAACGGTCAGGACCCGGAACCATTACCTGTTAAAGCGATGAAAAAACTTTTTATTTTAGCGTTCATTATACTGCTCATCATGTCAGCCGCCTCCGGCTTCATGGTGGCGGTGGCCACGCGGCTCGCCCTGCTGGAGGTCTTTCT
>WOR8_10007757_pt1 | contig 10231 bp, 7 predicted proteins | sample DeeMarSeWOR38_10_FD_19890 | JGI IMG/M metagenome (IMG submission 19890)
TCGAGTTCACGAATCCATTCGTACCGATTCCCGACATACCGTGGCGATTTGCAGTAAAATATAAATCCAATAAAATCCGGGTGGATGTCCAGAACGGAATCAGCATTTTCCCTAAGACGCAAACCACAGATTTTCAGTTTGATTTTACTCATGATTGTTCATATGGAGTTCCCTTTTCCATTTCCCTCACCTTTTGAATGAAAGCGGCGCAACGTTTTTCAGGCCGGCTGTACTGCATGAAATACTCACCGATCAGGAATCCATTATATCCATGTTTCCTCAGTTCAACAAGGGTAGCCGGATTGCCGATCCCGCTTTCGGATATTTTCAGATAGGATCCTGGAATTTTTTCTCCCAACCGGATCGAGTTCTGAATCGACACGGCAAACGTTTTCAGGTCTCTGTTATTCACACCGATAATATCAATTTTATCATGTAAATTTTCCAACAGCTCCTGCTCATCGTGGATTTCCATTAATACTTCCAGGCCCAGCGATTTAGCAAATCCTGCCAGGCTTTTTAAACGATCCGGTTTCAGGGCGGCTGCTATTAATAAAACCGCATCCGCCCCGATGGATTTGGCTTCGATGATCTGATATTCATCGAGGATAAAATCCTTCCGGAGGATCGGGCAGAAATTGAAGTTCCTTGCCGTGGTGAGATCGGCGTTACTTCCTCCAAAATATTTCTCATCGGTAAGAACGGACAAGGCTGCCGCGCCCGCCTGCATATATCCGACGGAAGTCCTTTCCACGGAAATGTATGCGTTGATCATCCCTTTGGAGGGTGACTTTCTTTTGATCTCCGCGATGATTCCGCATTTATCCTTCCGGGTTAGATAATGTTTAAGTGAAATCACCTTACCTGGAAAATATATGCTTTTTTCCAGCAGTTTAACAGGATATAAACTTTTCCTTTCCTCAACTTCGAGTTTTTTATATGCTACTATTTCATTCAGAATGGTCATGATCCATTTTTATTCAATTCCACAAATTTCCTGAACGTCGCAATCGCCTTTCCTGATAAAATCATTTCCCTGGCAAGTCCGATGGCCTCTTCAATAGAGTTACAAAACTTACCTGCATAGAGAGCAAGACCCGCATTTGCAGTGATAACCTGCGTTTGAGCCTCGGTACCCTTTCCTTTAAGTATGTTCAGAAAAATTGAGGCGGCCTCATCCACGGTATTTCCTCCGTGTAATTCTTTTTCCCTGAACGTTTCCAGACCTAATTCCCGGGGATATATCAATTTTTCCTGATCCTTCAGGATCACTTTAAATCCATCGGTAAGGCTGATTTCATCAAAACCATCCAGGGAGTGTACGATGGCAAAGTCGGAATCACTTCGCTGATACAGGTAGCCGTAAAGACGTGCCAGTTCAAGACTGAACACACCCACAAGCTGTTTTTTTACCAGGGCAGGGTTGACCATCGGCCCCAGCATATTAAAAAAGGTCTTTACACCAAGTTCTTTGCGTATAGGAGCCACATTTTTCATCGCCGGATGGAAAAGGGGAGCATGTAAATAACAGATACCGCATGAATCAATACTTTTTCTCAATAAGTCCTCTTTGTTGGTAAAATTAATTCCAAAATAGGATAGTAGGTTGGATGATCCGCAGATAGAAGATACGCTGTTGTTCCCATGTTTTGCAACCGGCTGACCCGCAGCTGCCACTACAAAGGAAGAAAGCGTGGATATATTAAATGTATCCTTTCCATCCCCCCCTGTTCCGCAGAGATCCATGGGTGAATAGTCGGAAAGATCAATGGTAATACACAATTCCCTCATTGCCTCGCGGAATCCTTCAAGCTCATCGACCGTAATACTTCGCATTAGGTAAACCGTAAGAAAAGAGGCTACCTGGCTGTTATTATATGCCCCTTGAGCAAGATTTTTCAATATCTCTTTAGCAGTTTTTTTGTTTAATATTTTATACTCAAAAAGACTGTTTAATACTTCCTTCATGGGTCCGATTAATGTTTAAGCCAATTTTCAATAATAAGTTTACCATATTGGGTCAGATAGGCTTCCGGATGAAACTGCAGTCCCCAGACCCTGTATTTTTTATGCTTGATACCCATGACCGTCCCATCTTCATCCACGGCTGTAATTTCAAGTAAACCATTTACTGTATCCGGTACAACTGCCCAACTGTGATACCGGCAAACATTCAGGTATTCAGGAACATTTTTAAAAATTACATCCTTCGATTTTAATATTTTCGTTCGTGTGGTAATTCCATGCAGTACTATGGGCATGTTGAATAATTTTGCATGGAACACTTCGGCAATACCCTGATGGCCAAGGCAAATACCCAGAATACTTTTGCTGGGCGCATATTTTTTGATTAAGGGTTCCATAATTCCGGCATTAACCGGAATTCCGGGCCCAGGTGATAACAGAATTTTATCGTAGTTATTTACCTCATGAAGACTTACTTTATCATTCCGGCAAACATCAAGATACGGACCGTATCCCAATTCCCTGATGATGTGTACCAGGTTATAAGTGAAGGAGTCGTAATTATCAAAAACAAGGATTTTCATTCCATTAGTTTAAATTCTTCCCATCTATTGCCCGGATAGTATATATGCCTCTTTTAATGCTTTTCTAAGGGCCTCAAGTTTATTATTCACTTCCTGTAATTCATTTTCCGGAACGGATTTGGCTACCACTCCGGCTCCGGCCTGATAATATAATTTATTTCCCTTGCTGTAAAATGACCGGATCATGATGGCGTGGTTAAAATCTCCATTGAATCCAAGAAAGCCGATAGCCCCCCCATAATAACCTCTCCTTGTAGGCTCATACCTGTGGATCAATTGCATCGCCATATGTTTTGGCGCCCCGGATAATGTTCCAGCCGGAAAGGTATCTGCTACAATGCGCACCGTGGATGTATCCCTGGATAGATTTCCCGATACCCTGGATACCAGGTGGATAACATGGGAATAATACTGGATCTCTTTGAATTTTTCGACTTCAACATCCGATCCGTTCCGTGAGAGGTCATTTCTTGCCAGATCCACCAGCATGACATGTTCCGAATCTTCTTTCGGATCATCGGCCAGTTTTTTTGCCAGCTCAGCATCTTCCCGGTCATTCCCGGTTCTTCTGAATGTCCCTGCAATGGGATATATGCTCGCCCTTCTGTTTTTAATCACAATTTGTGCTTCAGGGGAAGATCCAAATATCTTGTAATTACCATAGTCAAAATAGAATAGATAAGGAGAGGGATTTATAGCGCGAAGGGCCCGGTAAACCATGAAATCATCCCCCCTGAAGGAGGATTCAAACCTCCTCGATAGTACGATCTGAAATACATCGCCAAGCAGACAATGATCCCTGCCTTTTTTAATCATTTTAAGAAAATCCACGTCCTGCATATTGGTTGATTCCACCCCGGTAATTTCAAAAGCATAATGCGGGAAATTTTTACTCTTGATCAGGGTAATCAATTCGTTCAGATTGCTTTCCGCTTGCCTCCCTTCCAGCCGATGATCAAAGACATATAGCTCACTTTTAAAATGGTTGATGACGATCACATTTCTGAAAACTGTATAACAAATATCAGGGATATCATAGGTATCATCCCCGCCGGAAGAAAGGTCAATATCTTCAAAGTATTCCACTGCGTCATAAGACATATATCCGAACAGACCGTTGGTGATAAAGTTGAAATCAAATTCCACGGTTGAAAAAGATTCCATAAACCGACTCAGTCGGTCAACCGCTTCGGATTTGTTTTGAATCTCAATCCGGGATTCAGACCCGTCCGGAAAAGTGATCCTGATCCTGCTTCTTTTCAGCACAAAGGAGGCAATGGGATTGCAGCAAATGTATGAAAAACTGTTTTCAGCGGCATGATAGTCTGAACTTTCAAGCAGTAAGGAATTGGCATATTTATCCCGTAATTTCAGATAGAGGCTGACGGGTGTCACCACATCGGCAATCATCTTTTTATATTCAGACCGGATCACATACATGTTGAGAACCATTTACTGAAACGAAAACAATAAAAAAACCCACTGTAAACAGCGGGTCTTGTGTATATCTTGAAAATACCTGTTTGGCTGCTTACAATGTCGTATGCAATCTAAGATGCCACCACCATTGACCGGTATTTATGTTTTTTATCATCACGCAACAAAAGTAGAAAAGTTCTTCAATTCGACAAATAATCCTTCGATTTTTTTAATAATCTTATTAACAGTCCGAACCAATGAAAATTTTCAAAAATATAAAATCAGGTAAAGGCAGATATTCCTGTTATTTCCCTTCCAAGTATTAATAAATGGATGTCATGGGTACCCTCATAGGTAACCACCGATTCCAGATTCATCATATGCCGCATAATCGGATAATCTCCTGTGATTCCCATCGCCCCATGGATTTGCCGTGCCTCCCGTGCTATTTTCAGAGCCATTTCGACGTTGTTCCTTTTAGCCAGGGAGATCTGTGCAGTGGTTGCTTTTTCATTACACTTCATCTTACCCAGTTTCCAGTTCAGTAGCTGGGCTTTGGTTATTTCGGTAAGCATTTCTGCTAATTTTTTCTGAATCAGCTGAAACGAGGCAATTGGTTTGCCAAACTGAATTCTTTCCACGGCATAATTCCGGGCCGATTCATAACAGTCCATGGCGGCTCCTACCGCCCCCCAGGCGATCCCGTAACGGGCGGAATCAAGACAACTCATCGGTGCTCCCAGGCCGGATCTACCTGGTAAAAGATTTTCGCGCGGGACTTTCACGTTATCGAATACCAATTCTCCGGTACAACTGGCACGCAAAGACCATTTCCCATGGGTTTCGGGCGTTGTAAAGCCTTCCATCCCCCTTTCCAGGATCAATCCGTGAATTCTGCCTTCCTCGTCTTTTGCCCAGACTACAGCTATATCGGCATCCGGTGCATTTGAGATCCACATTTTTGATCCATTGAGTATATAATGATCCCCCATGTCCTTAAAATGACTCTTCATGCCGCCCGGATTCGATCCATAATCAGGTTCTGTCAATCCAAAACAACCCAGTAAATCCCCATTCGCGAGCTTTGGCAGGTATTTTTTCTTTTGTTCTTCGGTTCCGTATGCATATATCGGGAACATAACGAGTGAACCCTGAACTGAGGCGGTCGATCGCATGCCGGAGTCACCCCGCTCGATCTCCTGCATGATTAGTCCATAGGAAATATAATCGAGGCCACCGCCTCCATATTCCCCGGGAATAAAAGGTCCGAAAGCACCAATCTCTCCAAATTTCTTCACCATGTGCTTCGGGAAAACTGCTTTTTGTGCCCAATCTTCAATGTAGGGGGTAATTTCCTGTTTAACGAAATCGCGCATGGCGCTTCTTACCAATAGCTGCTCTTCGGTAAATAGATCATCCACTGAATAAAAATCAGGAGATTTAAACTGATCGATAAAAGGTTTGCCTACCGCGGGTTTATTTTCTTCGGTTTTAAGTTCTGACATCCAATAATGTTGTTTAAATGCATATAATATGCCAAATTTACAATTATATTGTGAATGATACGTAATTGTATCAGATTACAAAACCAATTACAATCCAGGTTAAGGAAGTATTGGTGAAGCAGGTTATGAATAAATTTCTTATTATATTTTTTTACGTTATAGGAAGTACGTATACTATTGTTTTGGCCCAACATAAAACCGTTCGTACCTACTATGATGAACACCAATCCCTCCTGAAGGAAATGTATACTGTCCTTGGTGATCAGAAGCGGATGCGCGACGGCAAATATATATCCTACTATGAGAACGGAAATAAAAAATCCGAAGGTTACTATAAAAATGATGAACCTGCCGGGTTCTGGAATTATTATTATGAGAGTGGAAAATTAAAAATGCGTGGGGTGCTTCGGGGAAATACCAACTATGGTCTTTGGCGCTTTTATTTTGAAAATGGGAATGTCAGCATGGAGGGTGAGATCTATCATGGGAAAAGGGAAGGCAAATGGAATTTTTATTTTGAAAATGGCCTGTTAAAAAGCACTGGTGAATTCAGGGACGGTGAAAAAACAGGGATCTGGAATCATTATTATGAGGACAGATCCATTAAGGCCCAGGCATATTACAAAGGAGATCTTGGATTATACCGTGAGTTTTATTCCAACGGCAAAATTAAAATGGAAGGATTCAATTTCCTTGGGAAAAGCGATTCGACATGGACCTATTATTTCGATAATGGGATAAAACAGGCCGAGGGAAATTACAGGGAAGGATATCGGAACGGAGAATGGACATTTTACCATGAAAATGGAAATATTTCCGCTAACGGCACCTACGTTATGGGTGAAAAAAGTGGTAAATGGACCTATTATCATGAAAATGGAAATATCAGTTCAGAAGGAGAAGAACGAGCAGGTAAAAAAGAAGGATACTGGAAAATTTTTGATAACCAGGGAGTTTTCAAGGGAGAAGGGATCTTTCAGCATGGAAGTGGAGAATACCGGGAATATTATGATAATGGGAATATTAAGGTAAAAGGAGAAATGGATAACGGGATCAATATTGGAGAGTGGAAATATTATTACCCTGACGGAAGTCTTGAAGGAGAATGTCATTTCGTCGATGGGGAGGGAGAATATACGGGATATTACCCGGGAGGTCAAATTAAAATGCTGGGTACGATTGAAAATGGCAAAAATGTGGGCGAATGGAAGTTATACAAGGAAGATGGAACCCTGGAAGGATATTACCGCCCCATCTATGAGGAGGATCAACCTGTGTTTAAAATTTCAGAAAAAAAACTCCGGGAGGAACAGGGCCCTTTTGATTACATGAAGCCTGATTACAGGTATAAAAAAAGATATAATCGATATTTTACCCCTGTTATTAACGAATATAAAGGATTTATTGTCGCCACCAATCCGGCTGCCATGATACTAGGCAGCATTCCGATATCGTTCGAATATTATTTTCAGGAGAGACTTGGCCATGAGATACAACTCAGTCTTATCCGGGATCCCTTTTTCAAAAAGGATCAATCCATCCCCGAAAACACGATTTATACCCGAGGTTTTGACATTGCCTTTCGTCAGAAATTTTATCATCCCGAAAGGGGAATTGGTATGCTCTACTTTGCTAATGAATTACGTTATACCAATAAAAATCACTATTTCAATGCAATGGATACCACCAATGGTTCACAGGAATTTCACAAAATCCGGGCCGTAGAAAATAAAATCGAATATTCATTTATTATTGGAAACAGATGGATGAGATTATTTGGTGAAAGATGGCAGGGAACTAATCAAACAGGCATTACAGTGGATGTGTTTCTGGGCATTGGAATCGGGTATAGGGATTTTGAAAAAAAATACGATTACAATACAGCCTACGACGAAATATTTAATGACCTTCGGCAGAATAATTTTTCTATTTCACCACGTTTAGGGGTTAATATCGGGATGGTATTTTAATTATTTAAATAAAATCAGTTTATCTGAAATGACTATAAAGAAAAAACCAGGGAGTCTTTTTGTGCTCTTTTTGATCAGCTTTGTTTCATACGCTCAATTGCCCTCGGCAATTTTTGACAAAGTTGAACTCAGGATCGATACAAATTTATATCAGTCGAACCGGCATCTCGTTCAGTACAATGGAGAGAATCATCTATATTTTGAATTCATGGAAAACGATCCGGTATGTGAGGTAAGGATAATACCTAAAAACATCAACCTGATCCCGGATTTACGACTGATCCGATCGGCTGATTTCGACATCCTCGATTCGATGATCAATGTAAACGATCAATTTCTCCGGTTTCGGATAAAATTCAGGGATTTATCCAATTCCAGTTTTCTTAAATTCACCTTCCACCTTCAGTCCGAGAATGCTGCGAAACCATCCATTTATCTGATCCCTTTGTTACCCGTCACGGAGACCACGGTGGAATTTTATCCTGAGGATACCGATCTTTTCATAGGGGAAGAAAAAGAATTGCCTCTGATTGCGGATAATATTCGTAATATCCGGGTCGATAATATCTGGACCCGTAACGATGCCATAAATTATCGACTTACTGAAGAGGGCGGAAAATTAACACTCCATCTCTCATCCCAAAGGACGGGATGGCAGACACTCACCCTGGCGATTAAAACCAAAAAGCCGTACATTACCGAAACAGGAGATCTAACGTTTGATTTACCGATGATCATCCGTGAATTTAATGTTAAATCGAGCAGGTTACGCTTTCTCCGGATTGATCAGGATGAACTGATCCTTGATTATCAGAACCGGAATGGCTATGAAATACAACTGGAAGACAATCCCTACTTTTCAATCCAGAAAACATACCGTATTGAGGATCAGGAAGAACCCGGTGGAGCACTCATCGCAGAAATTTTTACACGCTCCTACCTGAATAATGGCCGCATATTATGCTGGTTCAGGCCTTATTCCCTTCACCGGAAAAGTGAAGGATATCTTTACATTAAAGAAGATGACATTTCGCGTTTTGTAACAAATGTTAATATCATCCCCAAAACCAGAATTGAAAGTATTAAAATATTGCGTGAGGGAAGGGATTGGACATCCAATCTCAGTGTTTATCCGGGTGAGACCATTGATGTCCGGATCGAGGGGGAATCCTTGCACAGAGCCCGTTTTTCGTTTGAAGATATTTATGATGTAACCGTAGATACCCTGGTTCGGAATGAGAATATTATTAATTATTCACTTAAAATACCGGTTAATATAACCAACAGGCAAATTACAATATACAATAATGGCAGAAGCACGGGTTTTTCCCTGAATGTTAAGGAATACCAGCGAGCCAGGGAATTTGACTTCATCAGCCTGGAAGGAAACGGTTTCAAACGGAATTTATCCGTAATGGCGAATACAATCCTGGTTGACAATACCCTGCAGGATATAATGATCCATTTTGATCGGGATATGATCGATTCGGAAGGAAAGTTATACGGAATACAATATCTGAACCTGGATATTACAATCAGGGGAAGTAACAATGAGCTGGTTGAAATTGAGGAAATCAACGACCTTGTAATCTGTCCGGGTGAATATTCTCCCCGCAGTGGATTTTACACTGGCAACTGCGCTCCCGGATCCATCAGCCTGAACAATTATCTTTCAAAAAAGACCTTTGAACTTGATGAATGGTCAAAAATAATCCTTGAATTCAGTCATGATAAAAGTAAACACGATGGAGGAGGATATTCGAAAAGAGTGGAGATCATTATTCAGCGATTCTGGAGATTTGATATCGATGTTTCCTTTCCGGCCGGATTGATCACCTTTGGAGGCACTAATTCGGGCAACCTGACCGGAATCAGCATGGCGATGATCGCTCAGTTCAGTTTCTATGAAAAAAACAAGATCAACCGGTTCAAACCGTATAAGGTTGGATTCGGCTTTATTGCCTTGGATGCATTCAATTTTTCTGAAAACGATGAAAACCGGGATATTGCCATGGTGATCCTGGGTTCCCTTTATCCAACCAGGAGGGATGCGAAATTGACCTTCCCCCTATATTTCGGAGGTGGATACAAATTACAAAATGAAGAATTCTTTTTTATGGTCGGTCCGGGTATCCGGGTGAGACTGTAGGGGATTACGGAGCCGCGGAAATATGGAAATGTATCCTTTCCTGATAAAGATCGGGCAATCGGGCATCCCCTTAAGAGCGGTTTGTCAGCCCGGCTCTTTTGGGGCGGATAAAAGATATAGGAGGTGAAATAGGTTTCAGTATTATTCCAGGGAAGTAAAATCTTAAAATCTACAACATTAATTCAGCTTTTTTTCCAGATCCGACATCGTATAAAACTGCATGTTGTTTTCTTCAATAAAATCGCATATCCTGTTCAGCGTAGAAATACTGGTTTGATGATCCCCCGTGATGTTCTCAACGGGGATATGACTGTAGACTATCAGTATTTTATCACGGTCTCTCGCAAAGGTCAGCAAATCAATGAGGTACTGTTCGTAGTTTTTTCCTTCAAAAAATGAATTATGTCTATCTATACTGAATCCATATACAACCGGCGAATATTCAAAGAAGCAATTATGTTCTGAAACATCGTTATAGAATCCCCTATCGACCCCTCGGATAATATCGAAATAATTCAAGAGGATACTGTCCGATTCCTGATTCCTGAGACCAAAGGGGTAGGCAAAGGATTTTATATCAAAACCTTCATTTCCCATCAATTCAATCATGGGTATTATCTCAGCATTTAAATATTCATC
>WOR8_10007758_pt1 | contig 10231 bp, 6 predicted proteins | sample DeeMarSeWOR38_10_FD_19890 | JGI IMG/M metagenome (IMG submission 19890)
ATTCTTTGAGTGAAGCGTTTCGAATATCCTGATAATTTGAAATTTTATCATTTCCTATCCTTTTTTGTAGGTCAGGAAGCATAAGTCGGCCTAAAATATAATGACCATGCCAAAACTGATGACAAAAACTAATACATTTCAAAGAAGTAAGTTCATTTATAGCATAATGGATTCTAGGAAGTGGATTGGTAAAATTTATCATCCAACTATCTGGAGCTAAATCTTGAATGTCATTAAATACAGGCATAAGAACAGCAATGTTTCTAGCTGTGTGACCAAATGATCCAGGTCCTCCATTCTCTGCATAATGATAAATACCGAAATTTTTACCTAGTTCGTAATCTTTACTCCAAGTATCGTCCCGATTAATCCCAATGATCAAAATGATATAATCAGCATCAGGTAGAACCTCGTATCTATTTGATGTTGATACAAGTTCCATTTTTGACCCAAATTCATTTTTTATACGCTTAGCAAGCGAATGAACCATTTTGAGCTTATGCTCATCAATATCTACCATATAAAGGGTTCCTTTGTCAAAATTTTTATTTTTCAAAATGTCACCTAAAGTAACAAGATTAAAACCTGCGCTTCCTGCTCCAAGTGCAACAATTTTTGGATCTCCTGACATAATTAAACCACCAAATAATTCTAAGATGTTATTTCAAGCCTGGCAATTAACAATCGTTTTTATTTCATCTGATGACTCTATTCTCATTGAAGAAAATCCAGATTCTAGCTCATTTAAAGAATATTCTTTTGTGATTAATGAATTTATATCAATCACATTTTTCTGAAGAATATCAATTGCATTCTGATTCTCATGGGGATTAGTGAAACTGCCAAAGATATGCAATTCATTTTCATATACTTTAAAGATATCTAAAGGAATTTCAGTCCTAGGACTTGCAACCCCAAAGAGCAATGCTTGACCACCACGATTTAAAATTTTGATTGCCTCCATCGAAGTTTGAGCATTTCCAACAGCTTCGATGGACAAATCTACTCCATTATTATCGGTCTGTTGCGAGATGTATTCAATTATTGAATATTGCTCGGTATTAACGACTTGATGTGCTCCAAACTTGATTGCAAGCTCTCTTCGTAATTTTTTAGGTTCAAAAACGTAAATTTCAGCTTTAAAAAGATGCTTTAGTAATGAAATCATTAACAATCCAATAGGGCCTGCACCAATAACAGCTGCAGTTTCGATTATGGAATTTTTTGCATTATTCAATCCATGAAGACAACAAGCAATAGGTTCCATAAAAAGAGCTTCTCTTAAAGGGACTTTTGAAGGAATTTTGATAGCTGCACTAGCTGGACTTTTGATAAATTCTGCAAATCCTCCTGGTTCTGTTACTCCTAAGGCTTTCCAGTTTAGACAAAAATGAGGACGTTTTTTCTTGCAATAATAACAATATTGCGAGGATTTGATATTATAATCAACGCAGGAAAGATTTGGATTTAGTGCAACATGATCTCCTAAACTATGATTTCTCACTTCTGAACCGACTTGGATGATTTTCCCAGAAAGTTCATGACCTGGAACAAGAGGATATTTCACAAATGGAACTTTTCCCTCATAGATATGTAAATCTGTTCCACATATTCCACAAAAGGCAACCTCTACTAGAATCTCGTTATCATTAATAGAAGGATTCTGAATTTCTTCTAATCCAATTTTATAGGGCTTTTTGAAGACTAATGCTTTCATCTAGAAAAATAACCTACCTTAAAGGAATTTTTAAAGTATGAAATTTAAATTCTTCTAAGTTATCTGGTGGACTTATATGAATCTTAAGGCAGTTGGTTGGGAACATATTCTTATTAATGTTCCAGAAGATTGGGAATTAGTATTTCAAAAGGATCAAAAGAAATCAAAGAAACAGGAAACAGGTTATTTTGGCTTTCGTGACTCCTATCAGAAACGATTGGAAATATCTTATACCAAGATTGCTAAGAAGCCACCAAAAGTCAGTTCGGTCCTTGCAGATTATTTTAAATCACTCAAAAAAAATAACCGGAAAATCATAATTAAAAAAGAAGCATCTATGAAAGTCAATGAACATAACGCGGAATATATATACTGGGAATTGAAGAAAGAACAAGTATTAGGGTATATTTTTTCTTGGATCTGTCCAGAATCAAATCGAATTTTGATTTGTACTACTCAATTCTCTATTGATGAAAAACCAGAGATGAAACAACAACTAGTAGAATTGATTTCAAAATTAAAATGCCATCTTAATGCTGATTTTATTATATGGTCAGCACCAAACCTCCAAATTTCCACACCTGTATACGATATGCACCTACAGAAAAAAGTATTTCTTATAGGATTAACTTTTCTCGAATTTAAAGGAGCAAATTTGTCTCTTTTGGTATACAGAATTGGTTTAGCCAATCAGAAAATAAAAGATGAAAGTAATCTGCCAGAATGGTTTAAGGATAATTATAAGAAGGATCTTCCTAAAATCCCACGTAATTTTCAGGTTGGGGAATTTTCTAAGTTACACTACAAGAAGAGAGAGAATATTTGGAAAAGTTCTTATCAAGTAGAATCGAAAATTCCAAAGAGAGGTATGTACTTCGAAACATATCTATGGCTTAATTACGATAAAAACGATATTTATTGCTTAATTTTTAGATCTAAAACTCTTCCTTCAACTAAGAAAAGGGAAACTATTGAAAATATTACTAAATTAGCAATCATGGTTAATTAGCTTCTAATTTTAATATCTTGAACTTGAAATAATGAAGGAAGTTTGAATTGTTTAAAATTGATTACTTAATTGTTTGGCTTCAAAAATCAAGGATAACCTTTTCAATAGAGACTCCTGATAATTTTCTTTGGTCAGCAATCTCTTCAGGAACAAGAAATCCGATTAAATGTCTCTCAGTTAAATTCATCAAAAATTTTTGGACAGATAATTCGGTTTCTGTCTGTGTTAGTTTATATTTCTCTTGAAAAATCTGAATGATATCCTTAACACGATTCTTACCATCACATAGTAAAAAAACATCCATTCCTAATTTATCAAGCTGGACCCTTTTGTAGTCAGGAGTAGGCATATATCTCCGGATTTTACTTCTCTTTTTCAACTCTGAAATATTGAGCTTCAGGAGGAGTGAATCCTCTGTCCTTTTCTTCTGTTCTACAAAAGGACTAATAATCGGTTTTAAACGATAAAATTCATTTTTATTCACTACAAGTTGATTTAAGGCTTTTTTTCTTCTTCTTAAAAAAGACAATTACTCTAGCTTCCTTATACAAATGATTATGATAGATTCAATAATTCTTCAGCGAATAAACAATTTCTACTTCTTAATGATTTGTAAAATCACGTAATTTAAAAACTCATTCCGATTTTAATCTGCATCCATGATAAAACCTACCATCTTAGAAAATTTTCAGTTTACCTTGGTTGATCCATCAGAACTGGATGATATAAAAGCCAAAGTTTCAAATTTCAGATCAGGAAATGATATTGCTAAATTATCAAAGAATTTCAAACCATTTGAAGTTCCTGGGACGCTACAATCGAACTTGGTCTCTATAGAAAAAATAAATCCTTTTTATGAAAAAAATATGGAGTTTTTCAACTCATTTGAACAATACACCCTCTTATTGATTTCCAACTTGCCACAATTAGACCTATCAAAGAATTACATTTTAAAATTTGAATGGATTGATACAAATGCAGATATTTATCTAAATGGAGATCTGATTTACTCCTCAAATAATGCCTTTCGACGAAGGCAAATTCTAATTGAAAAAACTAAGCTTAAAGAATCAAACATTCTCATTCTGCTTCTATATCCCCATATGAATTATATTGATCAGGAAACTGATATTCCCCAAATAAGACCGTTAGATAGAGTCTTTGTTCGTCGTCCTGCTTATAATTATGGTTGGGATTTCAGCTCTCGAGCTTTATTGCTAGGAATTGGTAGAGTCAGTATTGAAGAAGCATATCAATTCAATATTGAAGATATTTTTATCTACACTTCCCATTTAACCTCCAAAGAAGCCCAAATTGAGATAGAATGGACAACTGAAACCCGATCTCCCTTCGAAGCTATTTACTCAATTGAAATTCTCTTTAAAGATAATATCATTACAAAAGAATTAGTTCAAGAGCTTCAAATAGGAAAAAATACTTCTAAAATGCAATTAATGATAAAAAATCCAGAGATTTGGTGGCCCAATGGATATGGAATTCCGAATATTTACTCTATTTCAATTATAGAAAAGAATACAAAAATATTCAAGAAGGGGAAATTTGGTATAAGGACCGTAGAACTGGTCTTGGAAGGTGAGTTTAAGTCAGTTTTTTATTTTAGACTCAATGGAAAACGGATATGGGCTCGGGGTGCAAATTGGGTACCAACCGATATACTACAGAACTTTAGTGAAGATCAAAAATACCACACATTATTACATCTCGCAAAAGATGGTAATTTCAATATGTTGCGAATATGGGGGGGTGGAGTAGTTGAAAAAGATATTTTTTACGACCTCTGTGATGAACTTGGCATATTACTCTGGCATGATTTTAATTTTGCTTGTTCGATCTATCCTGAAACAGAAGATTTCCTACACAATGTAGATGGTGAGATTAGAGAGATTATTCAACGTCTAAGAAATCATCCCTCAATTATTCTGTGGAATGGGAATAATGAGAACGAGTGGATAGATTTTCAACATTTAACTCCTAATTATAGAGAATCAAGGCAATTAGGGGTAAAACTTCATAGAATCAAAGCACAAGCATGTTCTGAATTAGACCCGAGTCGACCTTATTGGCGAACAAGTCCATGGAGTCCTTCTGCTGAGACAAATTACGAAATTGACCCCAATTCTCCAGACGAAGGCAACAGGCATAACTGGGAAGTTTGGCATGGAGTAGGACAAGATGGATTTGTTCCTCCAGAATATGAACACTATTATAACGAGAAGGGCAAATTTATAACAGAATATGGAGTTCAAAGTTTACCTTCAAAGGATACAATCGGAAAAATTTTTTCAGATAAAACTAAAAAGGAACCAAATGAAATATGGGAATTTCATAATGGTGATATTAAGAAATTAGACATCAATCTAAGGAAAATTGGGTCACCCTCTAATATTGAGGAATGGATATTTTATTCACAGATGGCTCAAGCCTCTGCAATGAAATTTGCTATTGATACATGGAGATCACGAAAATGGAATATTGGAGGAAGCTTGATCTGGCAATATAATGAACCTTGGCCAACGATTTGTTGGTCCCTAATCGATTACTATAATGCCCCTAAAATTTCTTATTGGTTTGTAAAGCGAGCGTACAGCCCTATATTACCCATATTTAACCCAAAAAAAGAACAGATTATTGTAATTAATGATACTTTTCATTTAATAATGGGAACGCTCCGAATAGTTGAACTTCGATTTCCTGATATTGTTCTTAAATCCTCAAGAACAGATATTTTGATTGAACCAAATTCTAAAGTTATTAAACCATATAATACTGATCCTAAATCCGAATTAATCTATTTAGAGTTTATTTCAAATGAACAGAAAATAACCAATTTCTATTTACTTAAAGATTCAAAAGAATTAGATATTCCAGACCCTTTAATAACGTTGAAAATAGGAAAAAATCCTTACGAGCTCATTTTACTTTCAGATAAAATCTCATTTGTTACAAAAATTGATTTTACATTAAATCTAAAGGATAATTTTGTGATATTAATACCGAATGAACCATATTCAATTGAGGCAACAATTCCTATTAAACAAAATGAAATTATAATTTCTATCTGGGTACATCCAGAAAAAGTAATCAAAACTCAAAAATAAAGACGTGGAGAACGAGGAGATGTTTGAATTGGATAATTATTGGACAAAAGATGTGGAAAATCTAATCAGGCTTCTGAAATCAGATTATAATGGATTAAGTCAAGCAGAAGCCACAAAACGGATAAATGAATATGGACTAAATCTTTTGAAACCAAGTAGTAGAATAAACACTCTTTCTGCTCTTTTTAATCAATTTAAGAGTCCAATTATCATTCTATTATTACTTTCAGCATCACTTGCCTTCTTAACTGGAGACCAGATCGATGGAATTATTATTTCTATAATAATTCTTTTTAGTAGTTTATTGGGCTTTTGGCAAGAACGGATGGCGACTAATGCGATAGAGAAACTGATTTCAATAATTCATACACATACAACAGTACTACGTGATGAAAAGCCAGTATCTATCGCTATTGAACAAATTGTTCCTGGAGATATTATAATATTAGCAGCAGGAGATATAATCCCTGCTGACTCGAGAATAATAGAAGTCAATCAGCTGTTTGTAAATGAGGCAACTCTTACTGGTGAAACATTTCCCGTAGAGAAAAATATTGACATTTTAACCGAGAAAACTCCATTTTCAAAGAGGGTAAATTTGTTATACATGGGAACTCACGTAATTAGCGGTACAGGAAAAGCAGTTGTCATTCATACAGGCCAGAAAACAGAATTCGGAAAAATTTCTGCAAGAATAAAATCAAAACCTCCTGTTCCTGAATTTGAACGAGGAATTCGTCATTTTGGATTAGTTTTATTAGAGATAGTCTTGTTAATTACAATCACTATCTTTGGTATCAATGTATATCTCAATCGTCCAGTATTGGAATCGTTTCTATTCGCTTTAGCATTAGCTGTAGGCCTTACTCCTCAATTGTTGCCAGCAATAATTATGGTTAATCTTTCTCGAGGAGCTAAAAAAATGGCTGATAAAAAAGTAATTGTCAAAAAGCTTGCATCAATTGAGAATTTTGGAAGTATGAATATTCTTTGTTCAGATAAAACTGGGACACTCACACAAGGAATCATGAAAATTCATTCAACCAAAAATATTGAAGGTAATAACAGTAATAAAATCCTTGATTATGCCTATCTAAATGCTTTTTATCAAACTGGATTCCAAAATCCCATTGATGATGCAATTTGCTCTTCTCATACCCTTTCTGATCACAAATTTGTTAAAATAGATGAAATTCCATATGATTTTATACGAAAAAGAATAAGCATTCTATTCTCTGAAAATAACAACAATTTGATTATTACAAAGGGTGCTATTCCAAAGATTATTGAAATATGTAATTTTATTGAGAAATCTGATGGAACTATTATTGAGATTTCAAATTTTATAGAATCAATCAATTCTATGTTATCAGAGTATAGTATTCAAGGATATAGATGTATCGGGGTTGCATATAAAGATGTAGGGGCTATAACTAAAATGAAACGAGATGATGAGACTAATTTTATTTTTTTAGGTTTTCTTCTCCTCATTGATCCCCCTAAAGAAGAAGTCCCTAAAGTAATACATGATTTACAAATCCTTGGTGTCACACTAAAAATAATTACAGGAGATAATCAATACATTGCCAAAACAATTGCAGAAACAGTTGGCTTAGAACATCCGACCCTTTTAACAGGAGATCAGATTCGAGAAATGAGTGATGAGGCTTTAACAATTCAAACAAGACAAACGAATATTTTTGCTGAAATTGAACCAAACCAAAAAGAAAGGTTAATTTTAGCTTTAAGAAGGGGTGGAAATGTTGTTGGTTATATAGGAGATGGTATTAATGATGCGTCAGCTTTGCATGCTGCTGATGTAGGTATATCAGTTGATTCTGCAGTAGATGTAGCAAAAGAAGCATCTGAAATAATTCTTCTAGAAAAAAATCTAGAAGTCCTTCTAAATGGCATAAATGAAGGAAGAAAAACTTTCGCGAATAGTTTAAAGTATGTATTAATTACGATTAGTGCAAATTTTGGTAATATGATTTCTATGGCTTTAGCTTCTCTATTTCTTCCTTTTTTACCATTACTACCAACACAAATCCTTCTAATCAATTTTATGACCGATTTCCCTTCAATGACCATAGCAACAGATGAAGTAGACCTAGAAATGATAAGAACTCCTAAAAGATGGAATATCAGAGACATTAGCGAGTTTATGGTAATTTTTGGGCTCATAAGTACTTTTTTTGATATATTAACCTTTTTTATCCTCATCTATGTTTTAAAAGCCAAAACTGCGGAATTTCAAACAGGATGGTTCCTAGTTTCAGTCATATCAGAATTGTTGATTCTTTTGGTAATTAGAACAAGAAAAACTTTCTATAAAAGCAAACCGAGTGATAATCTACTAATTTCAACTATTATTGTCATTCTATTAACCCTTCTTATTCCATTTTCCCCATTCACTTCCCTATTTGGTTTCTCTTCTATTCCCTTAGAGTTTTTTATTGCGTTATCTGTTATAATTTTAATTTATATGTATTCAACGGAAATCGGTAAAAGAATCTTGTATTCTCATATAAAATTCTTTTCTTAATTGTCCTAAATGAGGTTTAATTTGATGAATCCAGAGTATAGATTAAGAACAGAAAAATGGCGAAATTTGTTAATCTTTTTTATGATAAACCTCTTGGTTATTTTCTTAGTATCAATGATAAAAATTGATTATGCTTCTAATAACTTCATTCGTATTGAACTTTCACTAAATTTTGATCTTATTTTTATAATGGAAATCATTATTATAACTATATTTTTACAGTTAATTGTTCTCTATACCCAAATTTTTTTAGTTTTTCGTCGTCAAGGGGTATTTCAAATTTTTCCACGACAAGAAATACCAAATAATTTTCCAAATCCCTTTTCATTAGAAAAAAAATCTTATGATCTTCAAGAAATCATCAATTCGGTCTTATCCATCGCAGAGAAGGTTAATATCTCTGTAAAACGAATATATCTGACGCTGACCCCCATTCCTAATGCCTTTACATTGAATGTTCCCTTCATTGGATCAATAATTAATATTGACTCTAATCTTGTTGATATTTTGGATTCAGATTCTTTAAATACTGTAATTTCACATGAGATTGGACATATAAAGAAAAGTGATTCTATGTTAAAATTAATTATTATTTCACCATATACTTATCTCCAAATAGCTTTGATTTTCCTTTATATTCAGCTTTTTGCTGGAATAGTTGAGGGTCTAATCATTAATAACGATCTAATCTCTGCATTTTCAAGAATATTTATTTTTGTATTAGTATATTATTTTTCTAGAATAATTACATCAATTTCATCTCTATTCTTATTCAAAGCAGAACGTGCAGCGGAATCATCTGCAGACATTTTTGCAGGAAAAATAACCTCTCCAATTCTAGTAATTAATGCTTTAATTAAATTGGGTCAACGAACTGAAGTAATTAATGAATTATTAGATGGTTTTAAACAAATGGAAAGTTTACAAAGGAAACTTTTAACCCCAGAGGATACATCAAGGTTGATAAATTTATTAAATCTTTACCCTGTAAGCGAAATTGACCAAAAACAGGCAAGAATCTTTGCTCCTTATATTTATCTTGTTGGTCAACTTAGATTATTAAAAAATGCTTATATGGTGCCATTAAATGACGAAATGATCCATAAAATAGCTGTTGAGAGTGTCAATAATTTAATTTCCGTTCAAAAGATTACTTTTGACCCGAGTGAGAGTAAATTATATGCGAAACTTACGAAAGACTGGAGAACATATGACGCAAATCAGGATCAATTTATTGACGAGACTGAATTATTTGCATTTATTGATATGTTAAGAAGAATGCCTAATAAATTCCTATTTAAAAGTGAAATCCCTAGAAATTTCTTAATGCAAGATCACCCAGATTTTAGAAATCGAATATTAACACTATATGAACAATTTTATGAGTAAGAAAGTAAAAATAGCATTGATAGCTCTGCAAAAACTTTATTCAGCAGAAATAACAACAAAATATAGTAATTAATTCTTTAATTTTGTTTTTCTATTGAAGATTTCGCTTTCAATATTGTTTTCGATTACTTTGGTAAAGTAATAATGTTTTTATCTTAATTGGTTCACGAAGCAGGTAATCTTGAGTTTTTTAACACTTAATGATAAAAATGTTCGTGGTTGATCAATGTGGCTCAAAAATCCCTAAAATCGTTAGCTATTCTTTCACACAAAGGAGGGGTAGGAAAAAGTAGTATTGCTGTTAATATTGCTGTACATCTAGCAAAGACACACTCAGTATGTCTATTAGATAATGATTTTCATGGACCATCCCTTGTAACCTTTTTCAAAAAAAGAGAAGACGTAAAATATATCAACAACTATCTATTAGAAAATGAACCACTTGAAAATTG
>WOR8_10008047_pt1 | contig 10231 bp, 12 predicted proteins | sample DeeMarSeWOR38_10_FD_19890 | JGI IMG/M metagenome (IMG submission 19890)
CCAATGATCACACCTCCGGAGAGCACCGCCAGCAAGGGATTACCGGTAAAAAGAGTTTCCCCGCCGAACACCCAGGTAAAGAAACCCACAGACACAATGACGGACATGGGAATGTGCCACGTGATATATCTTTTGTAGATGAGATAGAGCCCTCCAAGGATGAGCAAAAAGGCAGAGGTCTCACCAATGCAGCCTGGCCTCCAACCAAGAAAAAAATCCTTGTATATGACGGACAGCGATCCGAATCTCTCGATCACCACATCCGAATCTCTCGATCACCACGGCCATGCCATAATGTTTCATGACATAGAGGGGAGTGGCCGTAGACACTGCGTCCACACCGGCCCCCATGTACTTAAAAATCGACACATCCCGGATGGGTGAGAGCCAGGCCGAGGTCATGGCCACCGGATAAGTGGCGACCAAAAAGGCCCGGCCGATAAGCGCTGGGTTGAATGCGTTGAACCCAAGGCCGCCCATGAGGACTTTTGTAATGAAGATGGCCACGACCGCCCCCAAAATCGGCATCCAGTAAGGTACGCCAGGGGGGATGACGTAGGCCAAAAGCAACCCAGTGATCACGGCGCTGCCGTCTTTGATCGTGTCCGTCGGGCGCCCCAAGGCCCTGTTAGACACATACTCCGTCCCCACGCAGCTCAACACACTGACCAGCGTGATGATCAGCGTCTGGAAACCGAAGATAAAGACCGATAAAATAAGGGGTGGTAACAGGCAGGCCACCACAGTCCACATGATTTTGGACACCGTGTCGGTGCTCTTGAAGTGAGGCGAAACCGATACAAACAACTTTGGCGCAATCGCCTCGCCCGCCGCTTCTACAGTGGTGGCCTCTGCTGGTGGTACGCTCATGCTGCTCCTCTTTAGTTTCCTGCTCTTATCACTATCTCCTAGATTCGCTAAGGGCGTTCTTTGCAAGAGTCATAAACTGGACCAAAGGCCTCTTTGCCGGGCATACATAGGCGCAGCAACCACACAAAAAACAATCATCTACACCAAACTCTTCGGTATTAGCGCCACGCCCTGCCTCCACATAGATACTTACATTATTTGGCTCAAGGCCCATGGGACAAACGCTCACACAGAATCCACATCGAATACATGGTAAATGGGACTCCGTATCGATGTCTTCCCGTGTGAGAAAAAGCACCCCGGATGTGGTCTTGGTAATGGGAATATCGAGGGTGGAAACTGCAAAGCCCATCATAGGGCCCCCGATGACGACCTTGGCTAAATCGGGCGTCGTCCCGCCCAAATAATCCACAATCTCGGAAACACTGGTTCCCACCCTGACCAAGAGATTGGCAGGCCGCTTGATTCCCTTGCCCGTAATGGTGACGATTCTCTCATAAAGGGGCTTGCCCAGGGCCACTGCGTCATAGATCGCCTTTGTGGTGTAAACGTTTTGAACGATGATGCCAATGCCCGACGACCGCACACCCGCAGGTCGTACCCGACCGGTTATCGCCTGCATGAGCTGGTCTGCAGACCCTTGGGGATACTGCACCTTAAGGGGCTTCACCACGATGTTGAAACCATTCTTAGATCCATCTTCAGAGATGACCTTATTCAAAATCTCTATGGCATCCGGCTTGTTGTTCTCAACGGCGATGGCACAATAGCGAATGCCAAGGATCGTCAAGATGATCTTGGCGCCTTCAACAATCTCCTTGGCGTGCTCCACCATGACACGGTGGTCACTGGTCAGGCAAGGTTCACACTCCGCCCCATTCAGGATGAGGGTGTCAAGCTTGACACCGGCCCGAATCGTGAGTTTCACGCCTGCGGGAAACCCTGCGCCGCCCATGCCTACGACGCCTGCATCTTTGATCTTGGCCAGGAGTTCTTCTTTGGAAAACTGCGTCCAATCGGCTGGAGCAAAGGACCTCGGCTGCGCATTGGGGTCCGCTGAGATCCCCAGGGCGGGAGCGTTGCCCACCATGGGATGGAGCGCATTCAGTACACCTTTCACCGTGCCCGCAACGCTGGCATGGAGATTCGCACCCAAGCCCTTTTTCACCGATGCAACCAAATCTCCTTCTGTTACCTTAGCCTTTTTCTGCACCAAGACCTGGCACGGTGCCCCAACATGTTGCCTCAAGAACAGTTGCACCTCTGAAGGGGCCGGCATCACCTCCACGGCGAGATTTTCGGTCAGTTCCTTGCCTTCTGGCGGGTGGATTCCCCCCATAGGGAAAGTCGCTAATGTCTCAGCACTCATAGACACCCCTGTCTGTTATCAGTAACCACCTATCTTTTTGGAGGCCTTCAAAGAATGCAATCGGATACGGCTTTCGAAAACCAGGTGGGATTTGAGGTCGGGCCTTTGTTTACTGACTTTCCCACTCTGGTAACCCTCCACTGTGTCTAGGATGGGTCGCCATGAGGCACAAAGGCCACCTCTGTTCGAGTCCTGATGATACGCCTTATTACAGTCTGGTCATCGGCTGACACGCGTCGATAGATCACCCCGCCGATAATCACTCCTAGTAACAGGCCCACCGTAGCTGAGACAACCATGGCCGTTACACTCAAAGCGAAGCCATCAAAAAAAATCGCTCCAGCCGCAAGGCCTGACAACCCTCCTATCACGGGACTGCCTAGAAGCGCAACCGCATTCTTCATCAGCACTCCGGCTCTCCGACTGAGCAGAACCCAGTCGCCCACACCTGCACCAGCCCTGTTCAATGCCTCGATCCTGACGATCGAGCCATTGGTGGCACAGTGACAGACCTTTTCGGTCAACTCCGGGGCACCGGGAATACCCGGCTTGCCCGGCCTAATCACGACCTCGGCTTTGCCGTCTGCCCTGAGGCTTGCCACAACACCTTCATAAAGGGACATTGACTGCTCCTACGTCTGACAAACTAAGCCACGACGAATCGTTGCACCAGGGCGAAGTCAAATATTTTGCTATCCCTAAGTCGCTGACTACCTTCAGGGCTCCGCTCGAATTATCCAATGCCAGCAGAACCCTGTTTCCCATGTGTCTTCTCCTTGAGTCGGACCGGATGAAACAAACTACAAATCAGGACTTTGCTTAAGGACTCTAGTATCAATGTGGCATTGCAGCTGTCAAGGCCCAGGGATCTACCTAAAGACAGGCAGAAAACGCGTGTTCCTCGATGGAGGTCTTGTTGATTTAACCACAATTCCATTGTGTGTCGTCCGTAAACCTTCATGGCGAGCCTGGGTCCTTGAACCCTCAAAAATGACTCAGCATCGGTAGCCGTGGCAAGATTTCTGTATAACGAAGAATCTTGGATGGCACACGCACAGACGTTTTACCATGGATATGGATCAAGGAAAATGATATAGTTTTTAAGGTTGCCATATCATCCTCGACAATACTATCGGATTCCTGGCACCTGGACTCCTTTGATACACTTCTTACAACCAGGAGGAAGGCCTGACCCACTGGGAGGAGGTGAGAATCAATGAAGAAAATGGACGTTAGAATCATTCGGGATATGTGTGAAGACCCATACCTTTGCGCCAAATGCAAAAAACAACTATGCGGCCTGGTTGATCGCGGTAACGACTACGAGTGTATTATTGAGAAGCACTACGCAATACCCGAAGGCATTTTCTGTGAGGCCTGTTACGTTGCTGAAGAGAAGAGAGGCGCCACTGAGCCATATCGAAAAAAAATATTGTTGGCCGTTGATGGATCTGATTGGTCCATGGAAGCGGTACGCCACGTAGCCAAGGTCGCAGCTCGAGAAAGAGTGTACGTAACGCTATTTCATGTGAAGAAACAGCCAGATCTATCTTACAAAGACATGGGAACACATGCATTGTTCCGTGAACAGACTGCCGATATAGCGGCATTGGAAGGAACACAAAAACGCACCATGGAAGGGTTCATGAAGCGCGCACGTCAAATCCTCCTTGATGCAGGTTTTCCTGAAGAAGCAATAAAGGTCGAGATTCGTAAAAAGCGGGCCGGCGTTGTGAGAGATATCGTGGAGGAGTCCAAGCAAGGCTACACGACGATTGTCGTAGGGCGAAAAGGTCTTAGCAAACTGAAAGACGCGGTCCTTGGCAATGTGACAGCACGGCTTCTTGAAAAGACCGCAGAGGTCCCTGTTTGGGTCATTTGAGCAATGGAGCCTTCAGACGGAGATGGCCACCAATACGATAATACGGATCAGCATTGAAGATTCCCGGCAGCGAGCTTCTGGGAACGCCTTCGCTCTTGCGGTTCAAGGGGACGATTTCGCTCAAGCGTCAAAGAGGTTGAATATGAAATTGAATTGGTTCAGATCTTTTTCAGGCTGGGTGGCGATGACATAGAGGCCTCCGGTTTCTCTGGGAAAACAAACCACCTAGCAATGTTGTCTTTGTGGGACGCTTCCCATCGATTGTTGATTTATCCTTTCTCGCCCTATGAAGCTGTGATCCTGTCCAATACGCTGTTACGTTTTATGCAGTCTTAGGGGTTTGCTCCAGCCGTTGCGTGATTAATCGATGAAGTTATGAAAAGCCCAAGAAATTTTAGGGAAGAAGATGGGAGGCGGTCAATATGATTAGGGAACATTACAATGTCGATTCAACTATAACATTAGAATATTGTTGTGATTTTTGTGATTACAGCACTGTAGACAACAGAGACTCCAGGGGAATCAGGCCCATTATGGAATGTCGCGCTTGTGGTAAGCATGTGTGCAGTGGGCACAGGAGGTTCTACAGAGAAACCTGGCTTGATTCACATAGGGGTATGTATTGTTTAGGATGCTGGGAGATCGGCAAAAAATATAGAGATCAGATGATAAGTGAGCAGAATGCGGCATGGGAAAAGGAAAATGATTTGAGGCTGCAATGGCATTCTGAGGCTAGGGAGAAAAGAAGGCGCCAGTTGGCAGGCCGCCATAGACCCAAACTTGGCAAGATCTTGCTTTCCGAAGGATATATCAACCAGGAGCAACTCGAAGCGGCGTTATCAGAGCAGATGCTCACCCTTGGTCAAGTCTTGGTTCAAGCGGGCCGCATCACATTTCAAGAATTGCAGGAGGCACTGGATTATCAGAAAAAGGTCTCCCAGCAGCTGGGCCAGATACTCAAGGAGCTAGGACACGCAATCCCCGAAGATATTCATTGGGCTTTGAACAGAATGAGGAGAAAGCTGGGAGAGATCCTGAAGGACAAGCATGTCCTCTCAGACGATGAGCTACAACGGGCCATGGCTAAGCAGCGAGGTGAACTGACTGGATAAAGAGAACCGCTGGTCGGGCCATTTTCGTATGAGGTCTTCTCCGCTTCAGTCCTCCGCCAGTCTCATCTTAGATCACCTCGTTGCCAAACAAGGGATCTCCCGTTTATTGGAGGCGACAATGGGCCAGAAGGAGCACCAGGATGGGCACGGATCATGACACTTGATCAAGTCAGCAAGAAGAACCTCAAAATCGGCATCTTAGGCGGGGGGGAAAGGTGCAAGACCATCCTTGACATGTTCGAGAGAGAACGTCCCCCCAGGGGAAATGCCTCGGTAATCATTGTTGCTGGTGAAAACCCGGAGGCGCCGGGCTATCAGTATGCCTGTCAGCTGGGCATCGAAGCTACAACCGACCTCGAGGTCCTTGGCGACCGAAAAGACCTTGATTTCATACTCGACCTGAGTGGGCGCAAGGATGATTTGATCCGCATATTGTTACGCAAAGGCTCCCGGGTTACGGTCCTTGACGCCATGGCTTCCAATCTGCTTTACGACCTTTTAAATATTCAAAAAGAACTCATCAACACCAGGCGATTCTTAAACACGGTGCTGGACAGTATCCAGGAGGGTATTCTGGTCATCAGCCCGGAGTACGAAATCCTTCGCGTGAATGACTCGTTGTTAAGAGAACTGAAACGCCCCGAGGAAGATGTTATTGGGAAACACTGCTATGAGGTGCTTTATGGGGAGGACTGTCCACAGGGACCACCCGAGGGGATATGTCCTGTAGCCCAAGTCATGAAGACGCAGAAACCGCACCACACCAGACATGAACATCTGAACAGCCATGGCAAAGTGATTCACCACGCTGTTTCTGCCTATCCTGTTGTGGAAAATGGGAAGGTGTCCCGGATTGTGGAGATATCGCGTGACATTACCAGCGACATGAGAACCCAGGAGATGCTCCTCCAACAGGAGAAACTAAGTTCCGTTGGAAAACTGGCTGCTGGTGTTGCCCATGAAATCAACAATCCCCTGACGGCAGTCCTCACAAATAGTATGCTTTTGCTCGAAGAATTGCCGGAAGATCATTCAATGTATGAAGATTTGAAAGGGATTGCCGACGAGACGCTAAGATGCCGCGAGATCGTCAGGGGGCTCTTGGAATTTGCGAGGCAGGAGGTGCCGTCTAAGGCGGAAGCCGATCTTAACAAGATCGTCAACAGTGTGGCAAGCCTCGTCAGGAAGCAATTCTCCTTCAAGAATATCACGATCGAGGAGAATCTTGCCGATAACCTTCCCATCGTCAGACTGGACAGAGATCAGTTCCAGCAGGTACTCGTCAACATGTTGATCAATGCCATGGAGGCGATCGAAAGGGACGGCGAAATTCGGGTTGAAACCTCCTATGATGAACCGAGGCGTACCATTGAATTGAGGATCACGGACACCGGCCATGGCATCCCAGAGGACGTCAGGCTGAAGCTCTTTGACCCTTTCTTTACCACAAAAGACACGGGCACCGGCCTTGGTCTGTCCATATCCCATGGTGTTATCCAAAGACATGGGGGTGATATCACCTTTGAAAGTGAAGTGGGGAGGGGGACGACATTTACCATTACCCTTCCCGTAACGTGATCAGTCATGAAGGGGGTCAGACTCCTCTGATGAAAATACTTGTGATTGATGACGATCTTACCGTCTGTAAGAGCTGTCAGAAAATCATCAATAAAGCGGGCTATGACGTGGATTATTCGCTCAGCGGACATGAGGCCCTCCACATGGTGGGAGGCACCCTCTACGACATCGTCTTTACTGATCTGAAAATGGCCGAGATGGGCGGCATGGAGGTCCTCCGGTTCGTAAAAACAAAGAATCCTGACATCGTTGTTGTGGTCATTACGGGTTATGCCACGGTTGCCTCGGCTGTTGAAACCATGAAAACAGGCGCTTTTGACTACCTGCCTAAACCCTTCACCCCGGATGAATTCAGGGCGGTGCTCAACAAGGCGGTTAGAGAAAGGAGGGCGGTCCTGAAGGACCGAGAGCTTGTGGAGCGACCTGCCATCACGTCAGGCTTTCAGGAAATCATTTCAGAAAGCCCAAAAATGGAAACCGTCTTCAACATGATCAAGAAAGTCGCCCCTACGGACAGCAATGTGTTGATCGTTGGAGAGAGCGGAACCGGCAAGGAGTTAATCGCCCGAGCCATACACAAGTTGAGCAAACGCAGAGGGCAGAAGTTTTTTGCGGTCGATTGTGCTGCCCTGTCTGGGACGCTCTTGGAAAGCGAACTTTTTGGCCACGTCAAAGGGGCCTTTACAGGGGCGATTCATAACAAACCCGGCGTATTCCAGGTGGCCAATCGCGGCACGGTATTTTTGGACGAGATCTGCAATATAAACGTGGAGGTTCAGGGGAAGCTTCTCCGATTTCTTCAGGAGAGAGAGTTCTTGCCGGTTGGGGCGACTCAGACAAAAAGCGTGGATGTGCGACTCCTCTTTGCAACCAACAAGGACCTGAAAAAAATGGTTGCCGAAGGATCCCTCCGCGAAGACTTCTACTATAGAATTTTCGTCTACCCTGTCACCGTGCCGCCGTTGTGTGAGCGCAAGTCGGATATCCCTCTGCTTGCTTATCATTTCCTCAAGACCTACTCTTCCAACTTCAGAAAATCGGTCCGGTCCATTTCAAGACACGCCATGGAGGCCCTTTGTCAGTGTGAATGGCCCGGAAATGTCCGTCAACTCGAAAATGTGATACAGGCAGCTGTCATTGCCTCGGAGACAGAGGTGCTCAGCCATAGAGACCTCCCTGAACTTAGCGAACCCGAAGTCGTTCCCTATGTGCCGCCCAGGACAAACAAGGAACTCAAGGACCTGAAGAAAGCACTCAAGTTGAAAACCGTAGAAAAGGTGGAGAGGGACTTCCTGATTCACGCCCTTCACAGAAACGATTGGAGTGTGACTAGAGCGGCCGAGGATGTGGGTATGCAGCGGACCAATTTCCAAGGCCTTATGAGAAAACACGGAATATCCGCCAGACAGGCAAAAGGGTAAACTCACCAGATAATCAATCTCAGGTAGTCTCCTCGTTGTTACCTCCATTCTTAAACGTTGCACGGCCTTCTTTGAGATACAATGTATAATAATCTTATACATTTCCAATCTATCTGATATGACAATATAAATAGGCTTTTTCGCGCCATGGCGTATATAAACATTATACATATCAGCACCTTACAGTCTTATGACGGCTGGGTTATATTCGCGCAATTTCAGAGACTTGTGTATCAATCCCCTTCTTGGCACAGAGATTGCCCTTGTAAAAATAAAAAGGTTGGATGGATGGGCCGCGATCACGCCAAGTCCATCCTTGAAGATGACCACACCATCTATGACCGGCCAATCTCTTAGAAAGGGGACATTATGGAAGCAGAGGTAACCAAAATACTCGTCGTCGATGATGAGGCCACAGCTGGAAGCAGTATTGAAAAGGTCCTTTCCAGGAAGGGGTTCAGCGTTGACGTTGCCCTGACCGCCGATGAAGGGCTGAACAAGATTGAAAAGGAGCTCTTTGAACTGGTGCTTCTGGATATCATGATGCCTCAAGTCAATGGTATCGAACTCCTTGGGATCATCAAGGAAAGGTGGCCAAACCTGAAGGTTGTCATGGTGACGGGGTATCCTTCAATCGAGACTGCCGTGGAGGCCACCAGACTGGGGGCATTCGATTACATATCCAAGCCCTTCACGCCCCATGAGCTCAGGGAAAAAGTGGGCCAGGCGTTGGAGCAAGCCCCCCAGGCGAAGGTTATCCCGATTCGACCGGCAGGCGTCGAAGGTGAGGTCTCCACGTCGTTTTGCCCATTGGGGGAGCAGGAATGTAAGATCTATGCGAAGAAAGGCAGGTCGTGCAAGACCAAAGACGGCATATGCCCCAAGATCAAAAAGGCACAACTCAAGGCCGAGGGGCGGCCCAGGTCTCTTGCTGAAGAGATTGGCAAGTCAGCGATCGATATAGATCTGCCCTTTGACTACGACGAGGTGGCCAGATTAATAAGTCCGGCCTATGTGAATGCCCTGGAAGGCTCAGAGATGCCCATGGTTAACTGGGGCGAACTTTCGGAAGAAGCCCCGGCTTTTCTGCCTGAAGTCTTGGTCATCGATGATGAGGTCGTTGTGGGGAACAGCGTCAGAAAGATCCTAAAACCCAGAGGCTATCATGTGGAGCACGCGGAAACCCCCGATGCCGCCATGCAGATCTTGTCAGAAAGGCCTATTGATATGATATTACTCGACATGAAGATCCCGGGGGTGAAAGGTTTCGACCTGCTTGAGGCTATCAGGGAGGAATATCCCACAATCCCAGTGATCATGATCACAGGCTACGCCACCGTGGAAACAGCAGTTGAATCAATCAAACTGGGTGCCACCGACTATGTACCAAAGCCCTTTACCCCTGATGAGATTGATCAGGCCGTAGCAAGGAGCTTCAAGCGGGCTGCCTAGTGGAGGTTTTTTTCGTGTTCCACTTGCTTCATGGCTTCTGATGTCTTGTCAGCCGATGCCCTCTTCCACAACTTGCCGAATAACCTGGGCCAGTTTTTCTTTTAACTCAGAGAGATTGAAGGACTTGACCACGTAATAATCTGCAGCAACGGACTTGTCGTCTTCTCTGTAGGAGTCGTACGCCGTATAGAGAATAATGGGCAAATTTGGGTGGATTTCCTTGATGTCTTTAAGCAGTTCTAAACCGTCGCAATCGTCGATACGGATATCGAGTACGATGGCAGACGGCTGGGCTGAGGCAATGAGTTCGGGTACTTCCTGGCACACCCCGGTTGTGATCACGTTGTATCCTTCTTCGGCCAACTCCACCCCACAGAGCGATCGAATACTCTCTTCGTCATCCACAATCATGACTGTCTTAGACATCACGTCGGCCTTCCAAACGCGCCTTAATACCTTAATTGAGCGAAAGTCGAGGATGCCCCAGATACAAGGCGTCGAGGGTGAGGCTGTAGTAAACTACGCCGAGCCCTTGACAACGCCGTAG
>WOR8_10007761_pt1 | contig 10229 bp, 10 predicted proteins | sample DeeMarSeWOR38_10_FD_19890 | JGI IMG/M metagenome (IMG submission 19890)
GACTTCATCGAGAGGCTGTCCAATTATCTCGATCAAAGAGGCCTCGAGCCCAAGACCTTGGGGGTGAACAACTATGATATGGAAGCACCACTCAAGGGCATTCGAAGGCTGATGATCGAGTCCAATGGTCTGCTGACAGTTGCTTTTCGCAGATATCTAGTGGAGTCCGGTTCCTCCAAGCCCGAGACGGACATGCCCGGAAGTCAAAGTACGTCAATATCCGGCAGATGGTTCACAAGCCCTTTCTGCCAGATAGAACCCGCTATGGCATTTCAGCTGGGTCTTCCAGTGCTAGTATTACGCGAGTCTGGTGTTCACGCCGATGGAGTCCTGGAACGAGGGGTGCTTGGCACTTATATGCCAGAGTTCGATCTTAATGGCCCAATTGAGGACTACTTCCAAGGCCAGGAATTCAGGCAGTTGATCGGGCAATGGGAAGGCTACGTTCGCGGCGTGTACGCAAGCAGAGGGAACCCGCCACAGCTCTATTGAACTTCACTTCGAGCGGATCGACCGTCGTCGGACCGGCCCGGGAGACACCGGCTCTGCCTCCCCAAGGACGCGAGAAGATACGTGAATAAAATCAAGCACAATAGAAGGAGATTCCTATGCTGGAAACCGTCTTTTCGATCTTAGGGCTCATCTTACTGCTGGTTATCGCTTGGGTAATTGCCCGGTTTGTCCTGAAAGTCGGGGGGTGCATTCTGTACTTTGTACTGACCGCCATCCTCGCCATAGGCATCGTCGCTATCCTCCTGATTTTCGTGTTCTGACGTTGAAATAGCGACCGTTCTATTTCCAGATCAAAATAGCCTGCAGGCCTATGCTGGTCGGCTCTGCGTGAATCTGATCATAAACCTGCCTGATATCCTTGTAAGAATATCTCGTAGGTTCGAAAAAGTCGACTTTGAGCCGTCCATCGGCGATCATACCAACCGCCAGCCTCAGGCTCTGGTCATATCCCCAGCGCACGTACGAGTAAGGGATGCCCGGGTCGGGTCCGATGGGCCGGGTGGCGATAATTGCACCTTCCCTGAAGTACAGATCACCGAACTCAAAACTTGATTCCTCAGTCCTCCACCCCAGCAACTCCACTGTGCCGCGATCCCGCATGATCTCCAGCGCGGTTTGCAGCGTGCCCGCCGCGCCGCTGGCCTCGACGACCGCGTCGGCGCCGATACCGTTGGTATATTGGTCGATCAATTCTACAGGGTCTTCCACACCAACCTGGATGGTATGGTCGGCCCCCACCTTCCGAGCCAATTCGAGCCGCGATCGATCCAGGTCTAAGGCAACCGTTCTCGCCGCGCCACCCAATTTGGCGTGCTGCAGGGCAAGATTACCCACCACTCCCATCCCGATTACAGCCACGGTATCTCCATACTCCAATCGCAGCCTGCGCGTCGAGTGCATGGTCGTTGTGCCCAGTACCGCCAGGGTGGCCGCCTCATCGGTGACCGAATCGGGGATCTTCGCGGCCAACGTGGCGGGCACCGCCGCGAATTGCTGGTGCGTGCCCAGGCACACCACCCGGTCGCCGACCTGGAATTCATCCGTATCGGCGACGATGGTTCCTGCGCTGGGCTGCAAAGAGGCAACCGATCCCCCAGCCTCGGCACCACGGGCCGGTGGCCCCACTTCCACGACTCGCCCCATCAGTTCGTAGCCAGGACGCACCGGATACGCCTGCCACTGAGCCCATTTCTTGAGCCTGAAGTTCGGATAAGTGCCCCGGTACAGAAACATCTCGGTGCCGCTGCTGATGCCCGACAATTCGGCTTCGACCACGATCTCCCCCGGCCCAGCCACCGGGATATCCTCGTCGATGATTTCGACTTCAAAGGGGCCGTTGATGATGATGGATTTCATGATGAACCTCCTCGGTACATTGTGAATACATCCCCTATTTATCCTGAAAACTGGCTTGATAGGGGGATTGCATCCTCGTGTCACATGATGGTATACTGATCTTCGGGCATGGCAGGGGTTATTTTATCCGTTCTTGCCTAATTCAGTCAAGAATTTAAAGGTATTACAATGGATGTTTCATTTCTCACACGCCAGTTGGCTGATAATGCCGCCAGGATCGATGCTCTAGTCCGGGGTGTTTCCCTACAAGAGGCAACGTGGAAACCGGATCAAGATACGTGGTCGATCGTCGAGGTCATTAACCACCTGTATGACGAAGAAAGAGAAGACTTCCGAGTCAGACTTGATATCATCCTCCGCCATCCCCAGAAGCCTTGGCCAGGCATTGATCCCGAGGGCTGGGTCATCGAACGTACATACAATGAGCGAGACCCGGAGGAATCCTTGAGCAATTTTCTCAAAGAACGAGATGCATCCCTTGAGTGGCTTCGCAACTTGGAGAAGCCGAATTGGAGCACGACTTATCAGGCTCACTTCGGTTCGATAACAGCCGGTGACATGTTTGTATCTTGGGTAACGCACGATCATCTCCACATGAGACAGATAATTGAGCTTCACCGAGCCCTCACCGTCCATAAGGCGGAGCCATACCGGCTGGACTATGCTGGAACTTGGTAGGAGATCATTATTGCTCAAGGCGATGACTGAGAGGAGGTGCGCTTCAGCTTGCAACCATCATGCAGGGGGCTTCACTCCGATCTTTCGGCCCAAGTTCTGATCGAAAGCAGCACGTCAAGTCTATGAAGGAAGGGCAATGCACGTACACAACGTTTACTTCTGGCTAATGGACGATTTAGAGGGACAGGCATTAGCCGCATTTGAGAGAGGTTTGAAAGCGCTGACGAATGATCCTAACGTGAAATCAGCTTACTTCGGTAAACCGGCCAAGACACATCGCAACGTCGTAGAAGACACCTACACCTACGGACTGGTACTGGTGTTCGACGACCTGGCGGCCCACAACCAGTACCAGGCGGGGGCTGCTCATCTTAAGTTCGTCGAAGATCATGCGTCAAAGTGGGAAAGGGTTGTCGTCTACGATATCCAAACCCCACAACACTTGGCAGGAGCAACCGGTGAGCCAGCATAGATACATTGTCAGCCAGAATCTGATAGCTGCCAACGTTGACTGCATCTCTGCTTTCAGTTGGGATGGTTACCAGAAAACAGTCTGAATGCGCTTTCTTTACAATATAGGAGGCCACGGTTCAATGCGGCGCTACCCACGCTGGGTCATCGGTGGGGTAATAATTCTTGCACTGGGAGCCGTGACACTAGGCCAGCTGACGCGCGGGCGGGGGGACGACGGGACGTTGGAGCACGTCCAGGCCACAGGGGAGTTGCGCGTGGGCCTCGATGCCAGCTTCCCTCCCTTCGAGTCGCTGGACGCAAATGGAAACATCGTTGGCTTTGACCCCGACCTGGCCCGCGCTATCGCTGGCAAGCTGGGCGCCGAGCCGGTTTTTGTCAACATAGGCTTTGACGGGCTATACGACGCACTGCTGGCTGACCGGGTGGACGTGATCATCTCCGGCCTGCCCTACGACCCGCGCCGCACCCAGGACGCGAATTATTCCCAGGCCTATTTCAACGCAGGCCAGGTGCTCGTCGTTCGTGCTGACGACACAGCCTTTGCCCTGAGCTCTGATATTCCCAGCGAGGGTAGATCCATGCCAGATCTGCTCGCCGGGCGGGTCGTCGGCGTGGAATGGGGCAGCCTTGCCGATATGGAAGCGCGCCGTCTCAAACAGGACGCTGAGGGCATGGAGACTATCCCGCAACCGACAGCCCAGGACGCGCTGAACGCGCTGGTGGCTGGCCAAGTGGACGCCGCTATTGCAGATGCGGTCTCAGCTTACCAGTTCATGGGGGAGAGTGACAAGGGGGTGCGCATCGCGGAAGTGCTGACCGACGAGCCCTATGTCATGGCCACGCGAATCAAATCGCGCCGGCTGGCGGACGCCATCGACGTCGCGCTGGCCGAACTCCACGAGTCGGGGATGCTCGACTCGCTTCGAGCCAAGTGGTTCTGATCCATCGCCGGTCAATTATCAGCCGCTAGCACTGCCTTAAGGGAAGGTGTCACGTCTTGAAGACTCCGCAGCCGAGGCGCGAGATCCTGATGCCCGGCCCCAACCAGCAAGGTCAGAGCTGGGTTGAGGGTGTGTTTGGGGGTGCTCAGATCTTCCAAGTTGCCGTGGTCGCTGAGTATCACGAGCAGAGAGTGGCTCAGGTCCAGCGTGTCGAGAATGCCGCCGAAGAATTCATCCAGCTGTTGAAGAACGTAGAGAGCGAGCTCCTGATCCTGGCGATGGCCGGCCACGTCAGAATACCAGAATTCGAAATAGGTCAGGGCATGCTCGTCGGTCAGGCGGACCAGTTGCGCCCCTGCTTCCGCTGCTGTTAGCTCAGGGATATCATAGCCCCACTCTCGCCAGTAACTGTTGGTAAGCAGGGAAGAGATGGCGCGACCAGCCTTAAGTTCGGCAGGGCCACGCAATTTGAGACCAGCCAGATAAGCAGCACGGCTATTGGCGCTGAGCCGCTCAGTGCCCCGTCCCAGCCGGTTGAGGAAGCGGTCGGGATAAGCATTGGCAAAGGCGACTGGCTTGCGGGCCGCCAGCAAGTGCCGGAAGAGGTTGCCGTTGCTCAGCAGATCGCGCAGGGGTTGGTTAGGGTAGGGGCCGTAATGCTGCCCAAGCAGCGCCGGTGCGTTGACGCCGGTCAGGATTGTTGTCTGACCGGTACCGCTCTGGGGCAGCCCAGGGACTCCCATTTGTGCGTCGAGAGGCAACAGCGTAGCGTGGCGTGTCGCGTATCCCCCGTTGGCCCGCACGGGTCGCCGCCCGCTGAGCAAGCTGCGCAAGACAGGTATATCGGCGCGCGCGAGAGGATTGACGTCGGGGTCATCCGCGCCTAGGCCAACCCCATCCATGAAAAGGACCAGGACCCGATCAATCATAACACCGTCCCGAAATGAAACACACCCCTGTCGCTGTCCAGTCTCAGTCTCATTCCCCCCTCACCAAACGCCGGTCGAACAACATCGTTACGATTCGGGTAGGCTCGACGTGAAGATTCACAATATCCGGCACAGGCTGCATCCATCATACAGATAATGCGACAAACGGTCAAGCGAAAACGAATAGGTCTTTGAGCCCTCTGGTGTGGTGAAGTGGCTAATCTGTCAGCTTGACGCTGATCTCCAGTCCCCGACCGATCGGGACCATCACACTTTCCAGGTTAGGGTGATTCTCCACGTAGAGGATATAGTCCTCCAAATCATCTTGGTGTGATAGGACGTTGTCGGCAACGACCATACCACCCTTGACCAGTCTCTGGTAGACGACGTCGAAAAAGGTTTCGTAGTAGCTCTTCTCCGCATCGATAAGCAGCAAGTCCACCGGCTCGCCTCGGTCGCGAAGCGTCTCACGGGCATCACCCTCCAGGATCTCGATCACGTCGGCCAGACCAGCCTCGGCGAAGTTGCCCCGGGCTGAGGCGATGCGTTCCGGATTAGTGTCGCAGGTGACCACCTTGCCTCCATTTTCCTTTGCGGCGGCCGCCAGCCACAGCGTCGAATAGCCGTGCGAGGTGCCGATTTCGACAATGCTCTTGGCCCCTCTGGCCAGAGCCAACACGTAAATAAGCCGGCCCGACTCGGGGTGTAAGGCCTGAAGCCGCTGCGAGCCAGGCAACCCCTGGGCTCGTTCCTGCTGGTCATGCATTTCTAACCGGGCCATCACGTCAAGTACCTCAGGTTCCATGTACTATCTCCTGTACTTAGGCAGTCGGGAAATCGCGAAACAGGGCGGTATCTGTGATCTGGCTTCTGATCCCCGATTCCTAATTCCTGATTCCCGCAGTACTCTATTCGTTGTCTCTCGGACTACATAACTGCTGCTACTGCCTTCTCGAAACTGGTCAGTCCCTCATCGATTTGCGCCTCAGTGACGACGAGGGGCGGGATCCAACGCACAGTGTTGCCGTAGGGCCCGCAGCTCATCATGATCAGATGGCCCTCCTCCAGGCAATGCTGGATAACATGCTTGGCCACGTCGGTGGCCGGCTTGCGGGTGTTAGGATCTGTGAACTCCACGCCGACCATCAGCCCCAGGCCACGCACGTCGCCCATCACCGGGTAGCGCGATTGAATCTCTTGCAGGCCATCCATCAGCTGATTGCCCCGCTCGGCGGCGTTTTGGACCAGATCTTCCTCCAGCAAGACGCGGACAGTCGCTTCGGCAGCAGCACAGCCAATCGGATTCCCGCCGTAGGTACCGCCATGGGTGCCCACCATCCACTTCTCCATCAACTCACGCGGGGCTGCAATGCCCGAAATGGGGAAACCGGAGCCGAGGCCCTTGGCCATCACCAGGATGTCCGGCTCCACTCCAACGTGTTCAAAGGCGAAGAATTTGCCAGTGCGTCCGCAGCCGGACTGCACCTCGTCGATGACGAGCAAGACGTTGTGTTCATCACAGATCTGGCGCAGGCCGGGCAAGAAGGATGAGGGTGGCACCACGTAGCCCCCTTCCCCCAACACCGGCTCGACAACGATAGCCGCCGTCTCGATAGGGGCTGTTTGAGTCTGCAGCAGGAAGCGAACCTCCTCCAATGCCCACTGGCTGGTCTGTTCCGGGTCCCAGCCGTGTCGATACCAATAGGGGTACGGCGCCACAAAGACCCCTGCCGGCAACGGCTGGTAGTTGACGCGATACACGGTCTTGCTGGTCGTCATGGCCATCGTCTGAGCCGTGCGCCCGTGGAAGGAACCTTGGAAGACAATGATGTTGGGCCGCCCCGTATAATGGCGCGCCAGCTTCACCGAGGCTTCCACCGCCTCCGCCCCAGAGTTGGAGAAGAAGAAACTATCTAAGCGCGGGGGGACCACCTGGCGTAACGTCTCGGCGAGACGGAAGAGAGGCTCGTGATAGTAAATATTCACCTGGGCGTGGACAAAACGCGCTGCTTGATCTTGAATCGCCCGGACCACCCTGGGGTGACAGTGACCGGTGTTGGTGACGCCTATACCGCTGGTGAAATCCAAGTAGCGGGTGCCCTCAGTATCCCACACGCAGGCGCCTTCGCCTCGATCCATCACTAGATCAGTGACGTGAAACCAAACGGGAGCTAGGTGTGATGTGTCGTGTGTCATCGATAGTCTCCTCGAAGATATTGATCAGGCAAACAGGGATTGGAAAACAGAAAACCATCCGGTTACCTGGCTAGTGGGCCCTGATCCTCCGAATCCCAATTCCCCACTTACCTATGCCGGATTCCCGGATTTGCTCTCAATATGGATACCAGAAGGATTTGGCTGTGTCGTCAAAATCCCAGTGGACATGCTTGGTCTCCAAAAAGCTCTCCAATCCCTCTTCACCCAGTTCGCGGGCGTTGCCGCTCATCTTCATGCCGCCAAAGGGACCGCCGTAGCAGTCGGTCAGGGGATCGTTGATCCATATGGTGCCGGCCCGTACCTCCTCGAAGAAACGCTTGGCGAACCGGGCATCGTTGGTGCGGCAGACAGCTCCCAGGCCGTATGCTGTGTCGTTGGCGAGGTGAATGGCCTCATCGAAGTCGCGGTAGCCCATAATGGGAATACAAGGGCCGAAGGTCTCTTCAAGCATTATCTTCATGGTGTGGTCCACATTGACGAGCACAGTTGGCTCGTAAAACCAGCCCCGCTCGAATTGAGCCGGACGTTGGCCGCCAGCCAGGATCTTGGCTCCCTTAGCCTTGGCCTCCATCACATGGTCTTCGACCTTTGCCCGGTAGCCAGGGGCAGCCATAGGCCCCATATCAGTTGTCGGCTCCAAGCCAGGCCCAATGCGCAGTCCCTTCACGTAATCGGCGACGGCAGCAGCAAAAGCACTCAACTTCTCGCTGGGCACATAGATACGCTCCGAGGAGGTACACACCTGCCCGGCGTTGATGAGAGCTGCATAGGAAACTGCCTCAACCGCCGTCTCAATGTCGGCGTCGGGAGCCACAACAAAGGGATCCTTACCGCCTAATTCGAGATGCAGACGCTTGATGCGGTCAGCGGCCAACCGGCTGATGTGCTGCCCCACGGCAGTGGAACCGGTGAAGGCGATGACTGGTACATCCGGGTGTTCTACAAGCACATCGCCGACCCGGCTCCCCCGTCCGGTGAGCACGTTCACCACGCCGGGCGGGAAATGGTCAAAGACGGTCTCAGCCAGGCGCAACGTGGCCAGCGGGGTATGGCTCGAAGGTTTGATGATGACCGTGTTGCCCGCAGCCAGTGCGGGAGCCACCTTCCATATCATGAGCAGCATCGGATAATTGTAAGGCACGATGCAGGCGGCGACACCATATGGTTCTTTAAGCACAAAGTTGAATTGACTACGTTCGGCCGAGGGCAGCACTCTGCCCCGGTAGTTACGGGCCAACTCGGCATAATAGCGCAGGGTGTTGAGGGTCCATTCCATCTCCTCTTCGTGCTCGGGGATGGGTTTGCCCTCCTCAAGTGTATTGAGGCGGACCAGCTCATCGAAATGGGTCCGGACTTTGTTGGCCGCTTCGTGCAGCATATCGGCCCGCTCGACGGCAGGCACCCAACGCCACTCCTCAAAAGCGGCTTTAGCGGCGGAGATGCTCTTCAACGCATCCTCAGTGCTACCATTTGGGACATTGTCAATAACTGCCTCGGTAGCCGGGTCGTACACTTCGAATGTGGCTCCATCGCTAGCCGCTACCCATTGGCCGTTGATATACATCGGTTTCATTGGCAGCTCCTTCCCTGTGCTCGGTGATTTGCAGCTATAAATCTTAGAACTACAAGTCGTCGGACACACTGCCCTGTCCTACGACCCGCTTGAGGGCATCTTGCAACTCCCGGCTTGTAGCTTCGGGTTACAAGCCGGGAGTTGCAGAACTCTATTTGATATCCAATCTCAGGCTCTTGCTTTCAGCTTACTGCGCCTTGATCTCAGTCCAGACGCGATCCCAGATACCTAGCGCCTCGGTAGAGAGTGGTTCAATCCACTCCAGGCGGCTGATCGTATCCTCATCCAGGTAGATGGACGGATCTTCGACGATGTCAGGGTCAATGAACTCTTTGGCCGCTTCAACTGGGCTGGCATACCACACGTAGTTGGTGTTCTGGGCTGCGTGCTCAGGGTCCAGCATCCAGTTGATAAAGTGCTCGGCAGTCGCCCTGCGCGTGCTGGAAGCGGGGATACACATATTGTCCTGCCAGACAACACCACCTTCTTCGGGCATCACATAGGTCCAGTTTTCGTTTTCCTCGGCGGCCACGAAGACGTCGCCGTTCCAGCCATGGGTCAGCACAATCTCACCAGGGATCATCAGATTGTCGATGTACCCAGCGCTGTCAAAGGTCTTCCAACAGGGTTTGGCGGCCAAGATCAAGTCGCGCGCTTCATTGAGATGTGCTTCGTCGGTATCATTGAGCGAGTAGCCCAAGTACTTGAGGGCGGCCCCGATCAATTCGCGCTCGTCATCCAGCACATTAACGCCCCCATCCTGATATTGACACACAACATCCGGATCGAAAATCCAGGACCAACTTTCGGGCGGTGGGTCTACCACACTGGCATCATAGCCAATACCAGTGGTGCCCCAGAAGTAGGGTACGCAATACTTGTGTTCGGGGTCATAAGCGGGGTTCTTGTTAAAGTCCGAGATGTACTCCAGGTTCGGGACGTTGTTCAGATCCAGCTCAGCTAGCAAGCCCAGATCGATCATCTGGGCAACCATGTAGTCAGAGGGGAAGATGACGTCATAGCCAGTGGCTCCCGCCTGCATTTTGGCCAGCAGGTCCTCGTTGCTATCGTAGGTGTCATAGACGATCTTGACGCCGGTCTCCTCCTCGTACATAGGAAGAAGCTCTTCATCTATGTAGTCAGACCAGTTGAAGACGTACAACTCTTTCGCCAATTCCGGTTCGCCAGCAGCCTCTTCGACCACTGGCGCTTCTCCGGTTGCCGCCGGAGCCTCTGTGGCCTGTGGCGCAGCTGGCCCACCACATTGAGCCGCTACCAGCAGCAGTACGAGCAACCCGGTAAATACCCAGAACCACTTCTTCATTATCTTCGACCTCCTTTTGCTTAATCTTTGATGACCCGGGGTTTGGCGAGATCCAGAAGCTATTTTTCCTCATCACCTCCTTTGCAGAGCGAGTGAGCCCAATAACAAGGCAATAGACACGACTAGCATTACAGCCGAGACGGCGTTCACCTCAGGCGTGACGCCGATACGAATCATGGAGTAAACACGAACCGGTAGTGTGGTGGCGCCGGGACCAGAGACAA
>WOR8_10008149_pt1 | contig 10226 bp, 3 predicted proteins | sample DeeMarSeWOR38_10_FD_19890 | JGI IMG/M metagenome (IMG submission 19890)
ATACAATGTGGCGGTCCTTTGTCAATTTTTATGTTCAGAGGCCCATTCATATCTTCCTCGTTTCCTGCCTTGTCAACTGACCAATAATAAACATTATTATTACCACACAGTGCATATGGATCATCTCCTGGAAGGTTTATTCCAGTGTTATCATCATATATTTGAGTATCTGAGTTATCTATCTTATAGTAAGTCAGGTCAACACCCGTTCCATATTGACCATCGGTTGCATCAAGATAAATTTTGACATTGCTTGTATACCATCCGTTCTGACCAAGGGTTCCAACAATTTCATCTATTGTTGTAACAGGTGGATCTTCATCTATGCCAACATATGTTACAGACCAATAATCAAGAAGGGGCGTAATAGAAGGATCATCACGATCGAACTGTGCCTGAAGTCGTATCTGTGAGTGTTCCTCTGGATCAATTCCAGAAATATCCTCACCATCATTTACTAAATTCTGACCACTCAATAACAGGATCATCTGGTAATTTTTTGGAAGTCACCTGAGCATCAAGAATTAGGTCCTTTTCAACACCTATTGAAAATGTGACATCGCTGCTGCTTGGAATGTTTAATGTCCAGATGTTACAATATGAATCAGGATTGTCATTCCAAGGAGGAACATATTCAACACGTGTATCCTCCCATGCGACAAAGATTTTACCAGCACCAACTGCCATGTTAGCCCAGTCAGCCTCAGCTGAGTTGCTTGCTGAGAGTCTTATGTCATCAGAAAGCACACTTCCATCAGATGAAACCAATTTACCCCAAATTTTACTGTCACTATCATAAGACACAAAGAAATGGGTTGTAAGATAAGGAACGATATCTGTTCTTACATAGTTACCAGTTTTTATTGTGAATTCTTCAACAAGGGTGTCACCTGATGTATCTATAATTTTACCATAGATATTTCCAAGATAGTCACCGTCACTTATGTCACCGTCATTCCAGGTTACCATGAAAATTTCGGATTCCTCACAGAACTCAACACAAGGAAAGTTATAATCAACATCATAATTAGGCCAATTAGATGGTTCAGCGATTGTATCTGACCATACCTCATTTAGAGATTCTGCATCATATAGTCCACCCATTATTTTAAAGGGGCCATCCTCAGGAGTGAGGCCTTCTTCCCATACGATCATAAACTGCTCGTTTATAGAGTCAAATGCAATCCATGGCTCAGTCTGACAATTACTCTCATCACAAATTACTTCTTCGCTACCAACTGGACTACCGGAAGTATCATAAAGTCTACCATATAAGTTATAATCAGTATCACTACTTCTAGCATCCTCCCAAACAACCAAATAATTCTCATTTACAGAATCAAACTCGACATTTGGATCAGCCTGGCAGTTACTTGTAACACATATGTTCTTAACAGTTCCAAGTGAAAGTCCTGATCCGCTTCTTGTAACTGTTCTACCGTAAATATCCATCGTTGATACACTTGGATTATTAGTATTTGCATAATGCTCCCAAGCGACAAAGAATTTATCATCTCCACCATAAGCAATGGATGGATTTTCATTTCTGTAATATGTTGTGGATGGTTTGTAAATAAGTTCATCTTCTACTAAAAGGTCTCCTTCTGGCTCATATATAGATGCCCTTATTTCTTGCTTGAAACCTGCTGTCAAAGGTGGGATGAAATATTGCCCTTCTTCCCAAGCAACTAGAAACTCATCATCACCATAACAAACATCAGGATCCCAAGCTCCTTCCTTTGGAAGATGGTCAGTTATCCTCTCGTCGTTTGGCCAATTCTCTTCCCATTCTGTAAATACATCATAAAAATCGCTCATACCGGAAGCACCTGAATTACCATAGAACAAAGCAAGAGTACTGTCCCCAGTTGGAATATAATCAACCTTCACCCATACGAGTGCTTCATTTGAATCTTGGGATTCAATCCAGTAATCACACCAGACAGAAGGGTTTTCCTCATGTTTGAAACGTAGGTCATCATAATCCTCCTGCATGTCTGAATCGTATTCAATATTTATTAGAACTGCATAGTCAGAAAGTGGCGATGTACTAGTAAGTGTTATCTCCTTCATCTTTGTCCAATCAGGATTAGTCCACATATCATATGTGTTCTTCATAAGTGCTACAGTGTTACCATCTATATTATCAAGTTCATAATTATAGGATAATGAAGGGTCGGGATCTATCCATTGAGTGGTATCAAAATCATCTTCCCAGGTAAAGAAAGGATCATCAGCTAGTGTACCAATTGCAGGATTTTTTACATTTGATTTATTTATTATTATATCTTGATTTGAAAAACCCTGCGAGGCGGACGTTAGAATCATGAATGTAAATATGGTTGCTGCTACAAGCCTAACAAATACATTCTTTTTCATTTTATTTTCACCTCTTTTTTTTATTTTTTATAGGGATTATTATACTATTGAATACCAAGTTCCAAACCATAACAAATCTATATGATCAATATCTCCCCCAACATCATATTCAAGCCACCAATATGGTCTCCACCAATCTGGGTCTTTTTCCCAGTCTAAATGGAAATACAAACTAACATCAGTTATTTGAAGATCAATACCAAATTGGTCTTGGTATGTGGCATAAAGGTCAATAGATAGTATATTTGCTTCATTAGTATCATCATTTATGTAGAAGAGACCTTCTTGACCCCATTTCCAGCTGATGTCAAAATGAATTTCATCAGATACAGTTACTGCACCATACAAATCAAAATCATCACTTATATTACTTAAGTCGATGTCAATTGTCGTTGGCTCATCCTGATAGAAATCAACCTCAAAACCACCTTCATCACCTGCATCCCAAGTTCCAGTAAAATCAACGGCCTTACCATCAAGAGCAATATCAACTCCAAAATTCTTAAATATTCTAAGTCTTCCACTGAGTTCAAGGTCGTCGACTACCAACTGCTCACCTGAGGCATCTATTGCCCAAGCTGACCTGAAATCATCAGCAGAAACCGTATCAACAGTGATTCCAAGGGAGTTTTGTGTCTCTTCATTTGTAACCTCAAATGTATTACCAAGAATATCAGATGATGTATCGAAATTGAAGTACCCATTCTGATTAATATGAAAATCTGTTTGAATATGTCCATCACCAATCTCAAGTACATTACTTAGGGTAAGTTTATCAAATTCCATATAAAAGGAAATCGGATCAGGATTGCCTGATGATGTTCTTTCAGCTCTACCGTGACCCTCAAGCTTGCTCCAATAGAACTTTCCCTTAGCAAATGCATTTGCTGGGATGTCTGAAACCTTTACTATAGGTATCTCCACATTTGGTAAATAAAAGCCAATCTCACCGAAATTTGAATTTGATTCCCTTGCAACCCTTCCATAGATATAGTTATCAGGATTACTGAAATCATTAAGATCTATATTTAGGGTTGCATCAGCACTAATTTTTCCGTGATTTGAAAAGCTACCACCTGGAACATGAAACATAGGCATATCAGGATCGGTTGGATCTGCCTTTGGCCAGAAGAGAGTAATATCTCCTAGCGAGCTACTCATATCATGTGAGACAAAACCACCAATATCAATTTTTAGCTGGCTTGCATTCTCTAGACTAAGTGATGCACCAGCTCTAAGCTCTCTGGAGCTTGGAATATCAGAAACCTTAAAGCATTTTACATCTGGAGCTTCTGAATCAGCTTTTGGATAATATACAATTATATCATCAAAATCACTACTCATGTCAAGACCTACAAATCCCTCAACTCCAGCATCTATAATTTCATCCTGTTGGACAGTGATTTCAACATCAATACCCCACTTGAAAACAACACTTTTTGGAATTCCCAAAAGCTCCACTTTTTCTTCAAATCGTGGGGAGTTTGCAATTATACCTACCTCAAATTTATGACTTGCAGCATAAATTAGCTTGCCACCTAATGGAGAGCCATCTAGAAGGATCTCAGGTTCAAAGCTCATCCACTTACCTTCACCTGCAACATTTTTTGGATTGTCTATGTGTATTGTAAGCGATAGTGAGCCCTCTTTTTCTTCATCCTGGTCACCTCCCTTTAGAACATTTGAGGAAAATGTAATATCCAAGGGATTCCCAGGACCTACATCATGATAATAGTAGGTTACCTTTCCTTCTCTAGGAATGAATTGAGCAATAGTATAAACGGCAGGGTTGAAATTAATAGTAAAATTAATATCATATGTTGGTGAAGACATACCCTGCCTGAATACTTGAAAACCAAACATAACATCATTTGGTGCAATGCTTATAACATCATAGGGGTTCATCTCCTTTTGGAAAATTAGTGGTCTAAAAATGTTATCCTTTCCAATAGCTAGTTTTTTCTCATATCTTATTGGTATCTTTTCACCAGCAGGAGATCGCCACCCAACCCTTGTTACAAGATAATCTCTTTCAGCTGCTAGTGGACGTACTTTGTATTCCTCATTTTTTTCTTCTGGTACTTGGTCTGTGAATCTACCTTCAAGTCTGTCTAGTATATTTTGCAAAACCTTGAAATGTAAACCTCTTTCTTCCAAGCGCTCAAGTATCTTATTTAAGAATAACCCTGGTTTGAATCTTTCTAATATCTTTGAAAACATAGTTGATGATGACCTTTCTGTTGACCTTGAAACAAGTATATCTAAATTAATATGAAATTCCTGCCATATGACAAGGTCTCCAAGTTGATCATCAAGACCGTCGCCAATCTGCATAAAATCAAAGGCAGTTGCCCATGCTGGATGGTTCCTGGTAGAACCATCTGACATTATTTCATCGATACCATACTTATAGAAACCAAAACCACATTCAATATCATCTTCACTATCTCCATCTACATCAAAAGATATTGGTGTTCTGTATTTTGGATCTGTTAGCTTTCCTTTTATAGTTTGAGGATTAATTGGTACTTGTTTTTGAAAGCTTTGACCATTATAAACAATATTTATCCAAAGACCAAATATATCATTTCCACCTAGTACTGGTTGTGGCTCACAATATGGTTTACTTTGTAATGTAGGTTCATACATATCCTCATCCATATTGAGATATTTTATGGCTGTGTCTTTAAGTACATCAATAGTATCTGAATTTGGTTCAGGAACTACAATGTTTTGTTCAAAATTATTACTCACCCCTTCAGAAACAATGCCAGGCATGCTAAAGCATAGCATTGAAGCTATAATACATACAATTAACGCTTTTTTCATTTTAGAATTCACCTCTTCTACCATTTATATATAATCGTTTAATTTTCGATTTATATATATTATACTTATTGTATCTTATGGTATATAAAACTTGTGTCAATTATATTGTACAACAACTTTAAATTGTGAGAAAATTGTTACAAATAAGTTCAATATTCTTGCTGAAAATAAGGGGGATATATAATATATTTTTAATAAATTGGTAACAAATTTACTTAAATAAAATTCTGAATTAATTAGAGTTAAGCTTCTTTTCCTTGAATATGTATTAGGCGTATTATGTGGTTTTCCCAATTTTATTAGTACACTCTTACTTGAGGGTTTGGTTCGGTCAATAATTATATTTAGAGTCCCCCAATCACTTTCTGCACCATAAATATCTTTGGATTTTGCCTTAATAGCTCCAATTTTCCAGGGATCATTCCATGTATGATTATAATATTGTGGAACTCCATTTGGGTATGGACCATCCCATTCAGTCGAAGTACCATCTCCCCAATCAATATAATAATAAACTTTATCTCCATCAAAATCAGAAGTAAATACCTCAAAAGTATATTCAACACCGGGCCTAATTATGAGAATTAAGCCAAATAGCTCATTTTCACATCTTATTGTAGGTCTGTTTGGTGGATTGTTGAATTTTTCAATGGTTTTAAACTCCCAGATATCTCCCTCTGTGTAAGCTTGATGAACATCCCAAGCATCAATCTTCCAATAATATGTTGAATTATAAACTAAATCTGGATTATATTCTGAAGAAGCTTGATGATTTGATACAAGCGGAGGATTAGTTGTTGTACCAAAATAAACATCATATAAAACATCATCACCATCAGGATCACCTCCAGACCAACTCAAAATCTTATCAATAGGAACATCTTTTGCACCATCATTGGGATTAGGATTGAAAGGTTTATTTGGCGGGTTATTCGCAGTTGTTATGAAATCCCATTCTGGCCCTTCAGCAGATTCACCATAAACATCATAAGAAACAATCTTCCAATAGTATTTGGTTTCAAAATCAAGAGTACCAGGATCATAAGATGTTTCAGATTGATTGTTTATCATTTTAGGTGGTGGGCTAATATCTCCAAAAAACACATTATAGGTTACTTCATCTCCATCTGGATCACCACCAGACCAACTTAAAATCTTATTGACAGGTACATCTGTTTCTCCATCCTCTGGATCTGGATCACTAGGATCATTTGGTGGATTATTTGCTGCTGTTGTAAAACTCCAAATTGGACCTGTATTAGAGTCTCCATGATCATCCCAAGCGACTATTTGCCAATAATATGTTGTACTGAATTCTAGAGTACCAGGATTATAAGAGGTACTCGATTGATTTGAGGAAACCAATATATCAGGTGTTGAATCCTCTGCTTCAAAATATATGTCATAGGTCAATGGATCTCCATCAGGATCGCTGCAGGTCCAGCTAAGGTTTTGATTGATATCAACATCAGTTGCACCATCAATAGGGTTTGGATTACTAGGCTCATTAGGAGGATTATTTGTCTTAGTTGTAAAATCCCATAGAGAGCCTTCTGTTTCAGCATCATGATTATCCCGTGAAATTATCTTCCAGTAATGTTTTGTATTTATTGGCATTGTTCCAGGATCATATGTTGTGTCATTGTATTCATAATAAACCAATGGTGGGGGATTTGAAGTTCCAAAGTAAATGTCATAAACAACAGTATCCTCTGAATCTGGATCTCCACCAGTCCAAGAAAGATTTGCATCTGGATCAACATTTGTAGCACCATTTGTTGGACTTGGATTACTAGGCTCATTAGGAGGATTGTTTGCCCTAGTTGTAAAATCCCATTCAGGGCCCTGAGATGAAGCACCATGTTCATCCCAAGCAATAATCTGCCAGTAGTATGTTGTTTCGTAATCTAGTATTCCTGGATCATATGTTGTTGATGATTGATTGCTAACCACTTTTTGGGGTGGGGTATTGTCTCCAAAATAAACATCATAAAAAACATCATCACCATCAGGATCACCACCAGTCCAACTTAGATCTACTGCTATATCTACATTTGATGCTCCATCAGATGGATTAGGACCACTAGGAGTATTAGGTGGATTATTCACTTGGGTTGAAAAGCTCCATACTGGCCCATTTGCAGAAGCTCCATAGTTATCATATGAGATAATCTGCCAATAATATGTTTTACTAAATTCAAGAGTTCCGGGATCATAGGACGTTCCAGATTGATTTTCAGATACCAATACATCAGGAGAAGAATCTCCTTCTTCAAAGAACACATTATAAGTAACATCATCACCATCAGGATCACCACCAGTCCAAGAAAGATCTGCATCTACATCAACATTTATTTGACCATCATCTGGATTTGGATTGCTTGGTGCATTTGGTGGATTATTAGAAATCCAGGAAACATTCCATTTATCAAGAGTTGGGGAAGAAGTTGGAACTGCCCTTGAAAAAGAGGCCATTAATCTAATCGAACCTGCGGTTATACTTGAAATCGTATCTCCAGAATTAACTGATTGGATATGAGAACCAGTATTTCCATCTAAAATATCAAAAGATACACTATTAGTATATTCAGCAAAGAATTTATTCCATTCTTTTATATTTGAAGGATCTATCTCTATCGAAGTAATATACGCACTTAGAATTAATTTCAATTCACTACCGATTGAATATGAAACTTCAGTGCCATCAGGAAGCTCTAAATACCAGATGTTACCAAACGCATCAGGATTACCATTCCAAGGAGGGGTATATTCAACCCGAGTATCTTCCCATGAAGCAAAAATCTTATCAGTACCAACAGCAATATTTGCCCAATCAGCCACAGCAGAACTACCTGAAGAAAGCTGAATGCTACTTGTTAAAACATCTCCATTAGAAGATACTAATTTTCCCCATATCTTATTTGATCCTCCAGAATGCCCATCATCATATGAAACAATAAATGAGGATAATAAATAATTATCAATATCTGTTCTAATATAATCTCCATCGGAAATTGTAAATGAATCTACAACGACATCTCCTGAAGAATCATAAATCGCACCATAAATTGTTCCATACCAATCATCATCACTAATATCACCTGAATTCCATGTAATTAAATAATGCTCTGTTTCTTCTGAAAACTCAACACATGGAAAATTATAATCAATATTATTATCACCCTCAGCTACAACAACATAATCACCTATTTGATCTAGATCTGAATCAAAAATACCCATCATTATATCAAATGGTCCTTCTGCTGGATCTTCTCCTCTTTCAAAAACAACCATATACTGCTCATTTATCGAATCAAAAGCAATCCATGGTTCTGTATAACAATAAGATGAATCATCAATAATCGTTTTTTCAGATCCTAATTGACCATTAGAAGGATCAAATAATCTTGCATAAATGCAATATTCTGGTGGAGATCCACCATCACGTGCATCTTCCCAAACTATTACAAATTTATCATTAACAGAATCGTAGTCTACGTTTGGATCAGCCTGACAATTTGTTTCAACGCATATTGTTTTTACAGATCCAAGAGACAAATCAGAACCACTCTTCTCAACAGTTCTACCTAAAATATCCATTGTTGTAAAATCCGGATTTGCAGATGTATCAAAATTCTCCCAAGCTACAAAAAATTCCCCGTTCTCACGGTGAGCTACTGAAGGATCTTCATTTCTATACCAAGTTGTATCATCATTGTAGACAAGTTTATCATCCACTATTTTTGTACCGTCTGGTTCGTATATAGATGCTCTTAGTTCCTGTTTGAAGCCCAATGAAAATGGTGGGAGATAGTACTGACCTTCCTCCCAAATCACTAAGAATTGACCATTGTTATAATCACTGTATGCAACATCAGGATCCCATGCACCTTCTTTTGCTAAATGATTAGATATTTGTACATCATTTGTCCACTCCTTCTCCCAATCTGAAAAAACACTACTAAAATCACTTTCACTTTCAACATCAGAGTTCCCATAAAACAAATATAATGTACTTTGTCCCGTTGGTACAGTTTTTATTTCTACCCAAACTTTTGCTTCAGATGTATCGTTTTTTTCTATCCAATAATCAAGCCATGTAGTAGGATGGTTTTCATGTTTGAACCGCAGGTCACCATAATCTTCTTGCATATCTGAATCATAATCAATAATAATGCTGAGTGGATGGTCAGTTATTTGGTAACCTTCATTGTTTGTTAGTGTAATAGGAATCATTCTTGTCCAATCTGAGTCAGCCCACACAGAATAAGTATTTATCATAGAAACTTCGCCATTTGAAACAGTATAATTTTCAGATTTTCCGTAACCCGGTGGATCTTTATCAATTTTTAATCCGGAATTAAAATTATCTTCCCAAACTTCAATACCTCTATCTCCAAATAAGATTGATGAAATTTTCTCTTTGAAAAATGCATTTAGAGGTTCATCTCTATTTGAATAAAATAAAACAAAAGCTTCAACTGCTGATGAAAAAATTAAAACAAAAAAAATAATTACAGCAGCAATTTTTAAAAAATTAAATTTTTTCATTTTTTTCCTCCCATACTACCTTGCCTTCTTTAAACAAATGCAATCTTACAAATACTACTCTTATGTAATATTATTTTTTTTGTGATAACCAGAAGAATAAGTAACGAAGTTATTTTACTAAGAACAACCAGTTTGTTTCGTTAAATTAGACATTTTAATTATATTTGAATGTCGAACCCTTTATTCATGCTAGATTGTATCAAGCATTTGTCCATATATATTTAGAAATTGTGTTATATTAACTTATCGGTAAATTTAAAAAAAAATTGTATAAATGGTTTGACAGTGTACCGAGAACCAAAGGATTTCAAGCAGTGAAGTTTACCCCAAAAGACTCCCGAAGGAATCAATCGAAGCTCTCCACCTAGTCCAGAGGTTCAAGCCCTCTTGAGAGGGTAATCTTCCCATGAGCTCGCGCATCAAGGTTAAGAGGATTACGCAGGTGAGCTTAACTGCCGGGTTCGAGA
>WOR8_10007768_pt1 | contig 10225 bp, 11 predicted proteins | sample DeeMarSeWOR38_10_FD_19890 | JGI IMG/M metagenome (IMG submission 19890)
CATCATTTTTATTAGGTTCTTTATTTGCTCTTGCTGTTGGTTTTGAATTTAATTTATTTACTTTTTTTATTGGATTTGTAATTATTTTCTTTTTGTATGCTTCTGCATCTTATATTAATGATTATTATGATTTTGAGTCAGATAAACATAATATACAGTTTGGTTTTTCAGGAGGAAGTGGTGTTCTTCAAAAATATCCCGAATTGAAAGAATCTGTGCGTATTTTAGCATTCGTTTTTATTTTAATTTCCATTATTTTAACAATTATTTTAACAGTATTTATCTTCATACCAATATGGTCTATTGCATTTGTTGGTATCGGTGCTTTTTTCGCTTGGTTTTATTCATCTCCACCAATTCGTTTATCATATAAAGGTGTTGGTGAATTACCTCATTTTATTGCAGGTTTAATGAATGCTGCATGGGGTTATTTAATCATTGCTGGAACTATTGATTTTACATTAGTTATCTTTGCAATTCCTTTTTCAATTCATCTTTTAAATGTTATTTTAATTTTTGAAATTCCTGATAAGGAAGCCGATATTCATAGTGGGAAAAGAAATTTTATTGTTAATCATGGTAGAAAGCATAGTTTTCTTTTAATTTGTATTTTATTTTGGATTACTACTTTATATTTTTTAATTCTATCATTTTTAGACTGGTATTCAAATTTTGTTAATTTTTATTTCATATCATTATTTTCATTAATTCCTTCTATAATTTCAACATTAGTATATGTTAAAAAACCTTTTGGTTATTCTCTTGCAACTAAGTCAGCGATTAAAACAGCATTTTCATTATTTACATTCTCAATTGGTATAGTATTTTATTTTATTTATCTGCAATTCTAAATTAGAAAATCAATTAGTAAAATTTTATTTTTAAATTTGATAGTATGCAGGAATTAGGATTTGAATACCTCTAGTTAAGATTTGCGGATAAAAAAGAGTAAAATAAAATTTTTTTGAAATAAAATTAACCGAAAATTATTCTTTTTTAATAATTTCTACTGCTACTTCGTTTCTCCTTAAAAAACCAGGCGTAAATGGGCTGTTATATCTCATCAATACCGGTTCACCCTTAATCTGTATTTTATGAGTTTTTAAGATGGTTATAAGTTCTTGTGTGTTTTTTTGCACTCTTTTTTCAGGACTTCTTCCACCAAATCTAAGGACAGCCATTATTTTTTTAGGTTGTACTTCAATTTTTATAGATGGATTTGTTGGTATAGGAACCGTATCTATATTGTAAGAAGGATGAATTGCAAAAGCCATATAATTATTTCGAGTAACAACAGGCGCAGTCATTCTAATTTTTTCTGAGGTGACTACTGGTGCTGTCATCGCGATTTTACTTTTTGTTTTATTTTCTCCAGAGATATATTGAAACAATAAATTAAATCCAGAATCGTACATATCGTTTTCAACCACAGCAAATAATACCTCAGGGTAGTGGCGTATCTCTATATTTCCAATTTTCTGTATCAAATCATATGGTACTTGATCAGTCATTATCCGATAAGTATGATAATTATATTTAAATAATATAGTATTTCCATATCCTTTTTTTTAATTATTTTTATATTTAGAAAAATAGGTTATGTCGCATCAGCGATTTGTGACTCGCGGGTAAATTTCTAAATACCAATAATTTTATTATTTTCTTTATTAAACAGTTATATGATGTTCAAGAAAACTTATGAGTTAATTATGATTATTTTAATTCATTTTCATCAAGAAGATATCTCAAGTATTACATTTTCATTTTCGATAATTACCTTGTAGCTCTTAAGGTCGATAGCTTTGGCGAATGGGATTCGTGGTTTCTTGAGATTCTTACCAGTAGTTACATCATATTGTGCACGATGTTTAGGGCAAGTTACTATTTTCCCAACTAGATGACCATTGCTTAGATTTCCTCCAGCATGTGTACACCTGCCATCAATAGCGAATAGAATACCATCGATGTTAGAGATAGCATAAGTTTTTCCCTCAGTGCTAACTTCCTTTATTGACCCTTTTGGAAATTCTTCTAATTTACCTATATTAAAGCCCATATTTTTTCACAATATAATAATTTTATAAGTCTTAATAAAATTTTATTTTTAAACAATTTTTTTATCTTATTTTTTAGTCAACAGATAAGCATTTTCATGAGACAATAGACAAAAATTAAGAATAATTACTTAAATAAATTGTATATTATTTAACATGGAGTATTTTTAGTTATGGTTCCTGAAAACCTTCAAATGGCTTTTCTCCTAACTACAATAGCAGGTTTATCAACAGGAATTGGGAGTGTAATTGCTTATTTTATTAAAAAACCAAAAATTAGTTACCTTTGCTTTAGCCTAGGACTCTCCGCAGGAGTTATGTTATATGTATCTTTTGTAGAGCTAATACCAGAAGCTTTTGAAGGAGTTGGTGAAATATGGGGAATCTATGCTTTTTTTGCAGGTTTAATAATTATCGGAATAATTGATTTATTAATCCCTGATTTTGAGAATCCACATCATTACAAACAATTAAATAACAAAAGAAAAAAAACCGATAAAAGACTGATGAGAGTAGGTGTTTTAACTGCATTGGCTATTGCAATTCATAATTTTCCAGAGGGATTAGCAACTTTTGGATCAGCACTTGTAAACGTTGAATTAGGTGTATTAATTACGTTTGCCATTGCTATTCATAATATCCCTGAGGGAATCTCTGTTTCTATACCAATTTTTTATGCGACGGGAAATAAAAAGAAAGCTTTTTTGTATTCCTTTTTATCTGGATTTTCTGAGCCAGTTGGTGCGTTGGTTGGCCTTCTTATATTATTGCCTTTTTTATCAGACTGGCTTTTATCATTTCTTTTAGCTTTTGTCGCAGGTATTATGGTTTATATAGCTTCAGATGAATTGCTGCCTGCAGCACATGAATATGGCCATGGGCACTGCGTGATACTTGGTTTGATTATTGGTATGTTTATTATGGCTATAAGCTTAATTATGCTTTGATTTTCAACAAACTTTTTTTTAAAATGAAATTTAATTGGTTTGTATAAATTTCATGTTAAAAGGATTTGAAAAAAATAATGTGTTGATTTAGATTTTACTGGATTAAACAGAATGTAGATTAGTTGTTAAAAAAATATTTATTATTTGAACAGTTAAAATATAAGAATAAAGGAGTATTACAAAAGTTATTTTAATAATGTTTAGTTAAACCCTTTCTACTATATATCAAGAGGATCAAATTATGATTTCAAAGATGGTCGAATGTCCAAAATGTAAAACTCAATTTACAGTAAAAGGTGAACCAGGAGAAAAAATTCCTGTTACTTGCCCTAATTGTAATCTTAAAGGTAATTTTTTCATAACTGATGAGAAAAAAAGATTCATTGGGGAAGATGTTATAGTAATATCTGATCTTAGAAAAAAATTCAAGGATGTGGTAGCAGTAGATGGTGCTTCTTTTAGTGTAAAAAAAGGAGAGGTTTTTGGGTTCTTAGGTCCAAATGGTGCTGGAAAAACAACAACAATCAAAGCAATGCTCGGATTAATTCACATGAATTTTGGAAAGGTAACGATTAACGGTCTTGACATTAACAAAGATTATATTAAAATAAAAAATGATCTTGGTTTCTTACCTGAACGTGTTTCTTTTTATGAAAACCTAACACCTATTCAAACACTTAATTTTTTTTGTGAACTGAAAGGTGTAAATAAAGAAGTTGTTCCAAAATTAATAAGTGATGTTGGATTAGATGATGCAAAAAACAGAAAAGTAGGGACCTTTTCTAAGGGAATGGTGCAATTACTTGGTTTTGCACAAGTTCAAATTGGAAATCCATCTGTTTATATTCTTGATGAGCCAATGTCAGGGCTGGATGCACGCTGGGTTAAAATTATTCGTGAGAAAATTAAAAGCCTAAATCAACAAGGAGCAACAGTCATGTTTTCATCTCACATCCTCAGTGAAGTTGAAGCTCTATGTAATCGAGTTGCAATAATCAACAAAGGAAAAATAATTGCTCAAGATAATATTTCAAATCTGAATAAATATCTAAAAATAATGCCACGAATGGAAATAAAAATTAGTGGCCTTAATGGTAAAGTTCCTGAATTTATTAAAAAAATAGAAACAGTAAAAGATGTTTATGTTAAAAAAGACTCATTGTATCTAACATGTGACTCATCGATTAGAAGTATGATTATCTCAGAGCTTGAAAAAGCAGGTTATAAAATAATTGATTTTCGAACTTTTGAGCCTTCTCTTGAAGATGCTTTTATTAAATTAATAGAGGGTGATAAATAATGGATGGTTTTAATTTTAAATCACTTTATACCATTGCAAAAAAAGAGTTTTTAGATAACATTCGAAATAAATGGGTAATCTTGTTGACAATCCTTTTTATCATCCTTATAATTGTATTTTCTTATGTGGCAGGAGCAGGAAGTGAAGACACATTTGGAGGGATGCAGTCTACTGTATTTGGTTTACTTGGAATTTCCTCTCTTCTTATTCCTTTGATTGCAATTATTTTAGGTTTTTCAACAATTTCTGGTGAAGCTGAAAGTGGCGCATTAAATGTTGTTTTATCTTATCCGGTTAGAAGAATAGAAATATTGCTCGGTAAACTAATTGGACTAGGTACAGTTATATCATTTTCTGTTTTAATTGGATTTGGACTCGGTGGTATTGTCATTGCAATGACTGTTGGTCCTGAGTCGTGGGTTGGTTATTTCGGTTTTATACTTTTAAGTATGTTTCTTGGTTTTATTTATTTAAGCCTTGCAATATGTGTATCAGCATATTGTAAAAGACGAATCACTTCAATTGGTGGTGGAATAATAATATTTTTTTGGAGTTTGATTTATGGAACTGTGATGATAGCAGTATTGTACGCTGCTGGTGGTTCATTTCAAGATTTTTTAGGAGGAAAAATACCTGATTGGTTCTTTAATTCAGTTGTTTTTAGTCCCAGTGATTTATATCAAACTGCTGTCCAGAGAGCATTTGGAGTTGTAACAATAGAACAAGCAGGTTTTTCAGTGGCAATACCTGATTTTCTAGATTGGCCAGTTTTATTGAGTTCTCAAATCATTTGGTTTATGGTTCCTCTAGTATTGGCATATTTTTTCTTTAAAAGAAGAGATATTTAAGATAGTTAAAAAATAAAACTGGTGGTTAACCGCTTTATTGTTTTTTAATATAAAAATTTTATAGACTTTATTCTAATTTCAGAGAAAAAATTGTGTATATACTAAAATAACCCTTATTAAACCTGGAAAAAAATAAAAATATATTGGTGATTAATAGTTATTGCATAGAGGAATTTTAAAAAATGTCACAATTTGCAAAACCCACAGGTTTTTTTGGAAAAATACTGGCAAAAGGTATGGCTCGAGGTCATAAAGAATTCTATAAAAATGCCTTAAAGGTAATTAATCCAAAAAAGGATGACGAATACCTTGAAATTGGATTTGGCTCAGGGATTTTTATAAAAAAATATATTTCTCATGTTTCAAAAATAGCTGGCATAGATTACTCAGAGGATATGGTTAAATTAGCATCTGATATTAATAAAAAGCTCGTTGAATCAGGCAAAGCTGAATTTAAGCAAGGCTATGCCTCAAAATTACCCTGGGCTGATAATGAATTTACAGTTGTTGTAGCAATTGAAGTGTTTTTTTTCTTAAATGAAACAGAAAAAACACTTAAAGAGATATTTAGAGTATTGAAACCTGGTGGAAGATTGGTTATAGAGATGGGTTTTAATAAAGATGATGGAGTTGATCATAAGAGGTATATTAAAAAAATGGGCTTAAAATTGTATAGTGGAGAAGAAATTAAAAATTTGTTAAAAAAGGCTGGGTTCAATGATATTTTAATAGATTATTATAAAGCATTTTGGATACCAATAAAAGGATATGTCGTACCAAAAGGAATTGTTGTAAAAGGAATAAAAAAATAAAATTTTTAACTTATGTAATGAATCATAAGTCATTCTGTAGCAAGCTTATCTATAGAAATCATGCCCAGCAGGTTTTAATCAATTTACAGTGATTATAACCTACAATAAAAAGCACCCACAACTATCTGGTTTAATTAATCACCATCTGGTCTAAAAAACCAGTCAATCGACAATCTTTTCTTTTTTTTCTTAAGATTTTTTTCATCTTCTTTTGCACTTTTCATATCGTCTCTATGTTTTTGTTCATGTTTTTTATTTTTGTAACCATTGATTTTTGACTTGGGTTGTTTCCAGTTTCTATATCTCATTTCAATCATTTTTAATGAAATAACAGTATTTAAGGTTTAGAGATCAAACCAAGAAGTTTTTATTCTATAAACCCCAGGTTTTTGACTGACTAATATTTCACATTCCTGACAAGAAAGATGAAATAACAAAAAAGTCTGAAATTTGACCCTGATTCTATTTCCATTTCATATGTATAGAATAAAAAGTGCAGGGGACGAGATTTGAACTCGCGGACCTCTACAGGACAAGGCCCTCAACCTTGCGCCGTTGGCCATGCTTGGCTACCCCTGCAAAAAAAACAAAACAGGAGATTCTCAAAATAATAAAAACCCTATTTATCTTTTCTGGTAAACACCTTCTAAATTTTATTTAAATCAATTCCACATAAATCACTTAATTCCTTATGAAGGACAACTAATCGTTTTGCATATTCATTATTGCCTTCATTAAGTGCTCTTTCAACCTCATCCTCAACAGGTTTTTTTCCATTATTATCAACAAGATTATCCGCATGGCAAACAATTTTTTCTTCAAGTGTCTCAGGAATGTAGTCTTTTTCAGGAAGACCAAGTTTTTTTGCTTCTTTTGCAGAAAGACCAGCACCAACATGTCTTTCAATAATATTTATTATCTCATCAGGTAGGCCAAGTTTTTTTGCAATTTTTGCTCCTTGAACAGCATGTTTTATACCATGTGTTTTAGAACGACCTATATCATGCAATAGAGCACCTGCTTCAACAAGTTTAATGTTAGCATTTGTTTTTTTTGCTATTCGCAAAGCTACATCTCTTACTGAGGAGCAATGAGAAATAACCTCTGATTTACATCCTACTTTTTTTAATAGTTTAAGACATTCATCTGGGCTAGGGATTGATTTCATATTGTCAACCTAAAATTTTTTTGATACAACTTTTTTGCCTTTATTGCTGGGAAGAATTTCAAGATTTCCATTAAATTTTTTATTAACCCATTTTCCATCTGTGTATCTGTCAAGAAAGACTGCAAGGGCTGCAACCTCTGAGTGGGGTTGATTACCAACAGATATATTATAATCAGATATTTCATAAATCCATGGTGGTACTTTTTCAGCTCCAACAATTATTAATAAATCTTTATTTTTATCTATTTTATTAACTACCTTATTCAGTTTTTCTCCATACATTGTAAGATGGACAATTGTACCAATCCAATTATCTAAAATTTTTTTCTTATCAACTCCTGTTATAATTTCAAAATTTCCTCCAAAGCGTTTAACTGTAGATGTTATTGTTTCTTCCATTTTTTTATCAAATGTATCAATAAAGATTTTATCTGCTCCAAAGGCTCGTGCAACAAGTGCTACATGTGTTGTAATTCTTTTATCTCTGCTTATTCTATGGCCAATACGTAAAATGTTAATCATTTTTAAAGCGATGAAAAAAATTTGGGTTATTTCTTTTTCCTTTTTTCTATTATACCGTCTACTTTTTTATCAAGTTCTGTTACTGGTTTTTTTGCTTTTTGTATATGAAGGTTATCAATGTTTTCTTCTATTGAATCCACATCTCTCCAGATTCTTTGTTCCGAAGGTGTTGTTGTTTTTACTGCGGTAGTTTTTGATTTTGTTGTACCTGTTTCCAATGTTTCACGATACTCAGCAATTGGTTCTTCTCCCGTTTCTTTTTCTTCATCTGATGATTCTATCGATATTTCTGTGTTTTCTTCTTCATTATGGTTTGAATCTTCTTTTTTCGCTCTACCGAATAATTTCCATCTTACCATTTTATTAAATCCCCCAAAATAACTAATAAGTTTATAGATAAAACATTGATAAATGTTTTCTTAATAAAAAGTAAAAATAATTCAAAATTTAAACATTGTTAAAATTTTGTTTTTTTTCGTGTTTTAATTTTTAGCCCCAATTGCGTTCAAAGGCATCGTAATCTATTCTACCCCAGTCGTTAATATCAACACCACCATTGCTACCATCAGAGTAATCAACGAATTGATACATCCACCCGTAGTTCATGCAGCTTTCATAGGGTCGATTAATCCAGAATCCTATTTCCCATGGATCATCAGCGGTATGACTATGTCCAGGTATTGGCCAGAATGCAAATGTATGACCAAGCTCATGCATGTAAGCACTGCCATAGACAATATCTCTATCCCAAGACACATGATTTTTTGCAATGTTCTCATGACCACGACTTGATATTTGAAAAGCATTGGCACGATACTGGTATCCAGCTGCACTTTCTGATGTGTAAACAACCACTCCATAATGAAATACGCCACGTCGCCAGTTATTTTCGTCTCCATGTAAGAAATAATTATAATAAATATCATATAGGTCTCTTCGAGACACATTTTCCTCAAATGGGATAATCTCATGTCCACCCATGTCTCCATAATCCTGATGATATACAATGTTTTGCCTATCGAAAGCTGTAGTTATGAGTTCTTCTGAATTTTCTGGAAAATAAGAAATTTCACCATTTGGACCTTCGCCCATTAAGTCTAATTCAACGAAAACGTCCTTTCTAAAAGGATCCGAATACCATTCTGAGGTTAGGTATTCTTCAAAGTTATTGATACTATCTCCATCAGGATCATTTTCATAATCTTCGTATACAAAAGGATTATATCCCCATTTGTATTCCCATTCAACAGGAATTTTATCATTATCTGGATCACCAGAATTTTTTATTTCAGGATTTGTTCCATAATTATTTACTTCAGTCCAATAAGGAATACCGTCCCCATCGTAATCATTTTGATAAATATCAAACCATAATTCAGAGTCTCTATCTTTTTTATAAATTGTTCCATCATCGCATCCACAAAGGCGACCATAACCACTTGGATCATAATATGTATCATCACCTGTCCATTTACCAGTTTTTATACTATATGTTATTTCAACGTCATATTGATCCTCTGAATCACCAGTATCACCGCTAATATCATAAATCAGGCTTCCTTTGAAAGCTCCCGCAGTAGAGTCCCAAAGTTGAATCTTTATTTCTACAAATTCTAGATTATCTGGAACGTCAAGTGTTGCAGTCCAATCTAAATTATATAAATATTTTGTATTACTCCAAATATCACTTATAAACTCAACATCATTGATGAAGACTTTTACAAAAAAATTAGGAGTATCATCTGAATTAATTTCTCCCTGGATTTTATTATTAAATATTCTTTTTATAATATCTAAAAAGGAGCTGAAGCGATTATTTTCTCCAGTATCTCTAAAAAACATTATTAAAGCATTTGATCCTGTTTTTTCCGCCTCTAGAAAACGAATAGCCTTTATCTCTACTGTTACTGAAACATCAGCCAATGGATCAAAATCCTCGTTATCATTAATAGCAATTGAAGAATTTGCTATCCCATTTATTGATAATGAAAGGATTGCTAATACTATAATAATATACAATTTCTGCAAAATTAACACCCCTTAATATTTTTAATAATGTATTATACTATATATAACCTTTGGTTGTTTTATAACTTTGGAAAAAATATCTATATTTTAATAGTCGATTATTTTAAGTATAGCTTTATTGATATAATTATATTTACTGTGGGGTATTATTATGAATAAAATATTATCATTCGTAATTGTTTTATGTTTTGTCCTAGGGGGACTAGAAGCTGCAGCAATACAAACAACAAGTAATCATAAAAATGAAATTTTACATCAAACTTTACACCTGTCTATTAATGATTTAACAATAAAAGAAACAGAACAACAATACATACGTGCTTCTTTTTCTGAAAATGATCAATTTTTATTAAACCCGGGAAAACCAATTCTTCCAAAATATACCAAAGTATTTGAGATTCCCTTTGGTGCAACAAACATAAATATTAAAGTTACGTCATCAGAAAAAATACAAAAAACCGTAAATAAACAGTTACAACCTTCACCTGGACCAATATCATTATCATCAGTTGAGAATTATAATAAACCTTTAACAAAAGATGAAAA
>WOR8_10007769_pt1 | contig 10224 bp, 17 predicted proteins | sample DeeMarSeWOR38_10_FD_19890 | JGI IMG/M metagenome (IMG submission 19890)
AAGGATTTTTCCATTATATCCATGAACACTATCTCCTGCTGTAGTACCGCTACATTCATCAAAAGCCCAATAAGCTAATGGTGCTTTTTTCAATAGAAAATAAATAGATACTTTTTTGTTAACTATTGCAACTGATGGAATGGTACTCATACAGAGTAACATTAATATAACTCCAACTAACAGAGTTTTACTAAAAATCCCATTTTGATTCACCATTTTACCTCCCTCATAATAAACATCCAATTATATGTATTTAAATGTTACAACAACAAAAGAGTCAGCAGTTTTTCCAGCATTGGATAATGCTCTAAAAACGATTGGAATGATATGAAATTAAGTGTTTTTTGTAGTGGTTTTTCCTCAGAATCAAAACTAAGAAAATTTAAAGGATCATTCATAGTATTATACGACGTGTTAATCCAATCTGAACTTCTAACAATATCTGATACTCTTAATTCATCTATAATTCCATCATATAATCTATCATAATATCTGCTTGCTCCAATAACTAAGTTTGGATTTGGATACCACTCTGCACCAATGTCACCTGAGTTACCAGTATCTATTAAATTACCATTAACATAATATCTAGTAACATTATGGTCTCTAATTAATTGTACAAAATACCAAGAATTGATATTTATATCAAATATAAATTCCTCGCCAGGTCCTTCCCCACCTGCTTTTGCATGTAAACCGTCAGATTGAATATTTGCATATATTAGACCATATTTTAGTGTATGGGCATTTTGTGATAGGATAGTATTAGGATCCGATGATGGTTTTATATCTGTATTAATCCAGAATGATATTGTCCTATAGTCATAATCAAAAGAGACACCAGTTCTTAGATGGTCATTATCGCCATCAAATTCATCTGCACCATTGATTTTACCATAATCCACTCCTTCATCACCTTCATAATCTTTTGGTGAAGCATCATTACTATTGATAGTTGAATCGAATCGTAATCCAGTTCCTTTTTCAGCAAGATGCCAAACTGATTTATAATTAGAATCCCAAACTTTTTCATGATATCCTTGACTGCTGCAATTTGGGTTACCATAATACATATAAAATTTAGTATCTGAATGAGAGGACAGACGTGGTATATTTACCCAGGCTACTAGTTCACCTGAGTCTCCATCGTAAGATTCAATTTCATGAAATAATTGTTCAGCTTTTCCAGGATGTTTCATAAATAATATATCATCACCATCATCTTGTGCTTTATCTCGTAAATCATAATCAATAGTTCTAACCAAGACTGGGAAATTAACAAGATCTGCAACAACATCATTATGATTAATAGTAATCATTTTACGAAATTCCCATCCTTCTTTAAAAGGATTAAATTTAACTTTTTTAGAAAATGAATTTTTTAAAGGTGCAAATTGATTGTTTATACTACTAATACTTGGCAGAATTACCATTCCTAATAATACTAAAATAGTTCCAATAACCAGCGTCTTTTTTAATAAAAATTTACTCATCTTTTATTCCTCCCTTCAATTTTATAATCCAATAAAGAATATTTAAATGTTACAACAACAAAAACGGTACTAAAAGGAACTTTAAGTATTAGTCCGGTAGGCAATGTTAAATTAATATTAATAATTGTCACCATAAAAAAAACTAAAATATACTTACTTTTTGGGTTGAAAGCCCTTAGTCAAAATCCATCAAAAAAAATGTTTTTAACAGGAGAAAAAATAGTCAGAAGAGCCGCCGAAGGGATTCGAACCCTTGGCCTGCTGATTACGAATCAGCCGCTCCACCAGCTAAGCTACGGCGGCATACCTGCCATTGAATAAAATCAGATAATAAAAAATTGCCTATCAATTCCGCAACATCTTTTTACCAATTATCATTTCAAGTTATGTATGATTTGTGGAGCGGATGAGGCAGGCAGAGGTCCAGTCATCGGTCCTCTAATAATCGCCGGTGTAACATTTGAAGATGATTCAAAATTAATAGAGTATAGAGTAAAAGATTCAAAACAACTATCTAATTCAAGAAGAGAAGAACTTGCAAAAATAATAAAAAAAATTGCAATAGATTATGAGATACTTGTAATTCCTGCTAAAGATATAGATGATATGCGGAAAATCATGACATTAAATGAAATTGAGGTAAATGCATTCATAAAAATAATTAAAAAGCTTAAACCAGACCTTTGCTATGTTGATTCAGTTGATGTAAATGAAATTCGGTTTGGTAACAATTTATCTAAAGAAATTCCTTATAAAATAAAAATTATATCAAAACATAAAGCCGATGAAATATATCCAGTTGTAAGTGCTGCATCAATTCTTGCAAAATCAAGAAGAGAAGAAGAAGTCAAAAAAATCGCAACCATCCTTGAAGATAAACTTAATCTTCCACTAGGCAGTGGATATCCAGCAGACCCAATTACACAAAAGTTTTTCAGATCATGGCTTTATAAATATGGCAAATTACCACCATACACAAGGCATTCTTGGAAAACATCTCAAAATATTTTAAAAGAGAAAAATGTGAAAAAAATAGATGATTTTTAAAAAATTAGAGAGGTAGTATCTGGATCGTAAAAGCAGGAATTTGGTGAATAAATTTAGACCAATTTATTTTATTTATACGATCCAGACCTATCCCATATAGGATGGGATGATAACTATACGCACGCTTGTAATTATATTTAAAACTACTTTGTAAAAATGTCAAAATGACAAAATGTCAAATAACTCTGTTGGATTTTTAGGGTTACTCCATATGCTATTTCGGGCAATTACAACACATTTTATATTTATGCCAGCTTTATGTTCATAAACCAAGTCGTTGTAGCATCTCTTCTTTTGTAATTATTTTGTCTTTCACCATCTTTGCTAATAATTCATACTTTGAATTTTGTGGTTCTTTAGGTTGCTCTGTCATTTGAGTTTTACCATTCTGATAGCTCTGGTATAGTTTTTCATTTACTTCATCCTGTGTTCTATGAATATATCTCTGTAATGCTTGTATTGACTTGTGCCTTGTTACCTTTCTAATCTCATCTAAACTCCATCTCTGTCGGTCTAAATCTGTTGCTCTTGTTTTCCTCATAATATGAGCGCTAAACAATTTCTTCTCAATTATTTTAGTTCTTATGCCTATGTCTTTGTAAATAATATCAACATTACTATCCGACAATCTTTTTCTTTGTGAGGATAAGAACATCGTTTTGTTGCTATCGTTAATCATTTCAATTTCGTCTTTTAACCTATTTCTCTGAACCCATAGTGATTTAATCTTATTCTCGTATTTTTTAATCTCCCAATCTTGCTCTTTATCCCTTGCTTCTGCTAACCTCTGTTTTGCCTCTGCTATTTCTTTTTCTTTGATTTGAAATTTTAAGTCTATGTTGTCAATTTTTGTATATGGGTTTCTTACCTTTTTGTATTCTTCAATTGCTCTATAAGTTTCTTCGTCAATTTGTATCTTTCCATCACTATTGTCTTTAGGGATAAAATCCAAATTCCCTATACGAGCATATGGTAAATCTCTCTCTACACCATTTACTTCTCTTTTCTCTCTGAATACATCATCTATGTTTAATCCAATTACTTCACTTCGTCTCATAGCACAATCATATGCTATCCTCATTATTGCATAATCTCGTTTTCCATTAGTAGTATTTTTACTTTCTTTAAAGACAAGTTGTAGTTCATCTTTTGTTAATGGTATAAGTTCTCTTGTTACTGCTGATTTCTGTGGTATTTTAAATTTGAGATAGACAGAATTATTATGAACACTCCTATCTTTGCTATTTAATTTACTTTTAATTCTGAATACTTCACAGAACTTGTTTATAGATGAAAGAAGAGTTGCTATTGATGTTTGAGATAGTTTGTTACCAGTTCTTTTATTCCTGTGTTCTCTTGATAGATATAACCGATAACTAATCACATCATCCGTTTTAATATCTGAAACCTTAAAATTATCATCAGATATATTCTTCTTTTTACTTATCCAAGATAGCATTGGTTCAATACCCTCTTGATAGGAATTAATTGTGCTTTCAGAGTATTCTTTTATTTCAGCATAATCTCGTATTAGTGATTGTTCAAATTCCTTCAATATTGAAGGATGCTTTGTTTTTATCAAACAATCACCTCTTTAGATATGGAAGTATCTTTATCTTTTAGTTGTCCTTCCACACCTTGATTGAAATTAGACCATTCTGGATTTAAAAGTCTTTCCAATACCTTTATATAGACCAAATTCGGGATTGTTTTCCGTTCCCTTCGATTATTAAGTTTTCTCAACAGGTTAAGTTCTCGTTGCTCTTTCTCTGCCTCTTCTTGAAGTATTCTAATGAATACGATACATAGTTCACTAACTAATTCAACATTCTTGGTTGTTGGTTTGAAGTTATTACTCGAATATGAGTGTAATGTTTGTTTAACTATCGATTGAAGAGGCATTATAGATAGCTCACATTAAAGAAAAAGTGAGGGAATTAAACCCTCACGAAGAAACTTGCTCCACCATAGATAACTTGTCCATCATCGAGTTTAATTGCTATCATCTGTCTACCTTGTCTGTGTTCTGTATCTTTACTTTTGAATGTCCTTGCCTTTCCAGTAAATGTATTTCCACCGATTGTAATTTTCATATCTTTAATGGGGTATTCTGCTTTAGGTTATGGTTGTTTCTTACCTCTTTTTGGTTTCCATTTACCACCGATAAAGATTTCTTTGATACCTGTATCTGGATTTGTTCTTGTCGATAGTGGTGTTGGTGTTTCACTTGCCTCTTGGGTTTGGGATTCATTTTCTAACATTCTTATCTTCCACCTCACCCTCTACAACATACAGACAATATTTATATTCTTTGAAATAAATAATAACTGTTAGATAATCAATAGCTTGGTCCGACATTTATTTCTCGAAGAAGAATAGTAACTTGAAATATCCTTCTTATCTGTTGAGTAAAAATTACTTCGAGTGAACAGGAGTGGAGTGTTTGTCTTTGTTTCTGCTGACTATATCTTTGAATGCTCATAACTACGGAGATATCTCTCCTCATAGTAAATGGGAGAGTATCGGAGTAGTTATGAGCATTCATTCAAACATACAGGTAACCCACTAATAAGACTATATATTCAAAAACATAAAAGTAATTCCTACTGGTCGGGAAAAACTTACAAAGTAATCCATATTTACTGCTGTCTATGGTTTAGATTTAGGTTTGGATTTACTTTTCTTCTTTTCGGTTTGTTTATTTTCTTTAACATATATTACTCTGGGAACAATATCACATCGCTTGAAGTCTGTAGTATAGTTAATTAATCCTTTGAGATATTTAAGATTACTCAATATTCTTTCTCTTCGAAATTCATCATTTATTGACTTCTGTCTATTAAACCTTTCAAGTTTAAAGATTAAATCATACATATTAGTTAAATGCTTTACAACTTCATTATCAAATAACTTCCCCAGAATTTTAGTCGAATCACAAATATCAATATATAAATTATCTACTTGGTGAATTAATTTATCCTCCTCTTTATCATCAAAATATCTCTTGTAAATTAATGCTCTATTAAGATATGTTACACATTTCCATAGACTATATGAGGCAAATATGATAAGTTCTTGTTTATCAACTTTTTCACTTTCAGAACCTGCATAATCTTTTACATTGTCTTTATTTCTTTTAAAAAGTATTAAATTGTTCTTAATTCTGATATTTAATCTTCTATCTTCAAATTCTCCAATAGTCTCATATAATGATGATTTTGCAATATCACCTGTCATCTTACCTGTCTGTCTTGATATTGTAAGAGCAATTGCAAAGATACCTAAAGAAATAAGAATTGGTCCCCAATTTGGTTCATAATTGTATGTAAAAAAAACACCCAAAACAAGAAGAGCAATTCCAAAGACATATAAACCAATATATTCAAGATGATTAATGGAATATCTTTTAAATTTCATATTTCCTCCCTCATTTCTTTTAACCTAAAATATGCTTTCTCCTTATAGATTTTGTTATGAAAACTAATAGTATGTTACAATTTATACCAAAATCTAATCTAATTTGTATCAAAATCTACCTATCCAAATAACATTACCAGATTTCATCTTAAACTTGAACATCAGATATGCTCCGATGAATAATAAACCACAACCGATTATCAGAAGCATAAAGGGGATAACAAGAGGTGTATTCCATTCATTACCAAACATTACAACCTGTGAGATTAAACCTTCTTGGTTTAATAATATCTCTAAAGAAGTTAAGAAGAAAGCAAACAAAACATAAAATATAATCATTAAACCAACAGCAGATACTAAAGCAGAGAGTAACCTTAAACCCCATAGTCTCAACAGACTTCCTCTTATCCTAATTCTATTAATCCTGAATAATAATCTGATTATCATATATCCTACTGCTATCAACTCTAAAATATAGAAGAGTAAAGAGATTAACTCATTAGGAAAATAAAATAAGATTATAGCAACTACAATCATAGAAACAAGTAGAGGGATAAACCAGATAGGATATTTAGGATACCTTCTCTTGTGTTTCAATTCATAACTTAAAGCATTACCAAAACCATATCTATTTACTGCTTTCCAAAATGGTAATCTCTTCTTATGATGCCTTCTTGGTTTTCTATATCGTCCACCCATATTTCATAATCCATAGATTAATATTTTCAACAAATCCTAATTCTATTCATTTTTCCAATCTTCAATATACTGATTACAATTATCTAAATATGTGTATGCTGAAATTCTAAATTCTAATCCCTTATCCCAATGTTGATTACCGTTTAAAACGAAACCTATATCCCAGTTTTCAATTGCAAATTCAAATTCTTTATATGCATAATCAAGCTCATTTAGATAATCTATATACTCATCTCTCGCCGAATCTAATGTTCCAACCAGATAAAAGTCTCTACACTCATTAATATATAAATCCAAATTTTCTCTTACTTGGTTTGCATAATAAAGAGCATCATCAAAATCTTCATCTCCTCCACTATCAAGAACTTGGCTATACTTCATTTCTAACCAATCATCAGTTTCTTCTTTCCACTCTACAAACTCACTATATTTCTCTTCTTCCTCTTCTTGTTCTTCTTCTTGTTCATTTAGTTCTTTTTCATTATCATCGTTTACATCACTTTCTTTTTCATTACAACCACTTAAACCTACAGATACAAGAATTAGAATTATTCCTAATCCTATCAATTTCCTATTCATAATTATCTATCCAACCAGTTGTTAAATTTCTCTTTAACCATTCTTCGCCAATCTCTAAACCATCTTGAAAATCTAAAGAATACAATATAAAATCCAACAAAAAACAATATTAAACCAACTATAATAAAAACCATAGATATAGTCACATTAACTGAAAAAGTAATTACTGAAATAACAATAAATAACAATCCAATAAGAGTTACCATAATACCGATTTTTGTTTGCTGACTAATTAGATTGTAATTGTTATTTTCTTGAGTATTAGCAGATGTATTATCTTCTTGAGAATTATTAACTACATTATTATTTTCAGCATTTAGTTTATCTATATGATTAGCAATTTCTTTAGTTAAATATTCTGGAGTTGGTATTGGCTCTGGTTTAACTTCTTTAGTTTCAGATTGAACAGGTTGAGGTATTGGTTTTATTGTAGATATTGCTGATTGTCTCTTTTCTTGAATTTCTTCAATTCTTCTTAACAAGTAATGCTTCCACTTATCTTCACCTTTATATGTCTCAACAAAGATAATTGGGATTTCTTCTTTCTTATAGATTTTATCTCTTCTTTCGTAATCTTCGTTTCTTTCTGCTCCACATACCTCTATATAGATGTTTAACTCTGTAAGGTAGAAATCAGGGTAGAATAGTCTTTCTCTATTACCCATATCTTTTACAGAAACACTTGGTTGAAACTTGTATCTAAAATTCTTTTCTTTAAGAAAATTAGCAACTTTCCTCTCCTCTCTCGTCATTTCAACCATATAATCCTCCCGAAATCCTCTGTTCTAAAATATACTATTTACTTAAAGATTTTATTATTAATTCTAACAAGGTGTAGTAATTTATACCAAAATTCATCTAAAATTGTATCAAAATGTAACACTATTTCTACTTCTTGTTTTTCTCTTTGTCTTCTTTACCACTTAATTTTATCTTTGATAAATGTAGTGCCTTCATAAAATGCTTATTTGTGATTAGAGGGAATATATCGTTAAATAACTTATACTTACCAGAGAAATTCCATACTTCAGTGATACTACCATTTTTCATCTCCATCTTCTCTTTAAAGTTGTTATTCCAATCAATATCACTCACTCTAACACATAAACAATAAGGTTTAACTTCCATTACAATAACTATTGTAGCATCTATCCAATAATCAATATAATCCTTGATATTCCTGTATCCAAATAAGAAAGTAGTTTTCTTCCAATTGAAATAATCTTGTGTTCTAAACTTAACTTCAAGAAGTTCTGTTTTCTTTGTTTCTGGTTCAACAACTACATAATCAGGCATTGAAAAGATACGATGATTGGTTTTAGATTTATATGAACCTCTTATCTCTTTGACTATATCCATATTATGGGTTTCTATACCATAATCCATTACTTTATACCCAGATAATTCTAATGCTGTCTTAACGAAGTTTTGACTTTGCCTTTCCTTTGATTTGCTTTCTGCCCATTCTAAATCTTCTGTCATTATACACCTAAACTACATTATCTTCTCTTCTTCTCCACCATCAGTAACAGGTGTTACATTTTCTCCCATAATCCATAGTCTATCATCTGACTTATCGTTCTTCTCATCATATTCTGCTGTTATTTTCGTCTTGTATTTACCTGTCATTCTAAAGACTATCTTATCAGAGTAATGTTCTATGTTTAATACATTAATATAATATGGAAAAATAGTGTTCCCCTGAATATTTATTGTTTCAGTTCCCTTATCACTTACAATCTCTACATTCATTTAAATCTCCCTCATTCTCTAAATGTCCTCTTGCTAAATATTCTAAAATCTTTAATCCTTCTTCAATATCATTAATTGGTTTTTCTCTCATTCTTGAATACCAACCTCTACCATCAAGATTGATTTTCTCCATAAACATTGCCCAATGTTTCTTTTTCCTTACTATTAAACTTTTAATCATAAGAGGTTTATTAGACCGATTTATTTTCAGTAGTTTCTTCTTGTGTTGTTTCTGTCCAAAGAATTCTATGAGCAACTTAATATCATATATATCGTTTTGTTCAGTAAGTGGATTATTAAAAGTAATTTCGTAATGTCCATTCTTTAAGGCAGTTGTTGAAAATTCGTTTAATTTCATTTAATCCACAATACCTCCACCAATTCAATTTAATATACGAATTATTAATGAACTTTACCATTAAATACTTTCACTTAACCTAATTGAAACTATAAAGTCATTAAACTCTTTGTATTATCTATGTTAACTAAATTTTGTCCTCGTTGTGGACAAAACAAGGGAATAAACTATTATATACGACTTGATACCGATGATGGAAAACCATATCATAATATCTGTAAAGATTGTAGAGATAAAGGAGAGAATTAAAAGAGGTGTATAATAGAGATGGGAAAGGTTCCAACAAAACCTATTGAAAATGAGTGCCCATTAAATTGTAGCGAATGGGTAAATTTCCTAGCTACCGAATCAACTTTAAAAAGACACGATTACTATAATAAAGAAGTATCTTTGTTAACTGTAATCATAATATTATTAACAGCAATAAATGTCATAACTGTATTTGTATCTCTTTTGTTTCAATTTGAGTATATACCAGATAACTCTATAATACCACTTTTTGTGTTCATTGGTGCAATATTCATAATAATACTTCTTTATTTCAAACGAACCTATAGCAAACTCAAAAATGATTATCAGTATATGGATGGGGTAATAGAGGAGTTAGGTAATATTATCTGCGATGTTCTTAATGGTGAATTAACAGATACAAACGAGATAAGGAAGAGGTATATGGATATTTGGAATAAAGAAAAATGGAAAGAACCTATTCCTAAAGATGTTGTTATATGATAATTTTACAACACAATTAGAGTTCTAAAATAGTTGTGAATCATCTTTTACTTTATCGTCTACAATATTTAAATCACAATAGATACAAATATCATCGTGACTTCTTTCATCTTCTGTTTTTTCTTCTCCACAAATAGAGCAAGTAAA
>WOR8_10009371_pt1 | contig 10224 bp, 9 predicted proteins | sample DeeMarSeWOR38_10_FD_19890 | JGI IMG/M metagenome (IMG submission 19890)
CCACCTTTGTTGGAGAAAGAGACATTTATTACATCATTTTCAAGGGTGATGGATTTTTTTTGCCCCATCATCAAAGGCGTGAATATGCCAAATGCATCATTGATGATGTCAGCACTATCAATCTCATCTTTATCCTGTATTGCCTGGATATCCGTTTTTTCTCCTAAAGAATTATTTTGTTGTATTTGCTGAGGTGGAGCAGTAATGATACTTGTTGTATCCACTCCTCCCTGCTGGGTTTGCTCCGGAACTTTTGGTGCGAAAAAGTAAAACCACACCATCAGCAATGCGGCTATTAAAACAAATCCAATTGCCTGATTTTTATCCATTCTTAAATTTACTTAACTTCTAATTCTTTTCCTTCTTAGTCCGGTGGTCAATTGCAGCTTTTATAAATCCTATAAACAGAGGATGAGGTTCGACAACGCGGCTTTTTAACTCCGGATGAAATTGCGTGCCAATGTACCATGGATGGTTTTTTATCTCCATGATTTCTACCAGGTTTGAATCAGGATTTATACCTGCAGCGATCATTCCTTTACTTTCAAATTTCTCCAAATACTCGTTATTAAATTCATAACGATGTCTGTGGCGTTCCGAAATTTCTTCTGTATGATACAATTCAAAAACCTTCGTTTCCTTTTTCAGGATGCAAGGATACGCACCTAATCGCATAGTTCCACCCTTTTTCGTAATTTTCTTCTGTTCTTCCATCAAATCGATGATAGGTTCCTTGGTTTTGGGATCCATCTCGGTGGAATGAGCAGTTTTATAGCCAAGGACGTTCCGTCCAAACTCGATAACAGCCACCTGAAGGCCGAGACAAATGCCAAAGAATGGAATTTTATTTTCCCTGGCATATTTTGCAGCCAGGATTTTTCCTTCGAATCCACGCTCTCCAAATCCCGGAGCAATCAAAATACCATCATGATTATTTAGGAGGTCTTCCACATTCTCTTCATATATTTCTTCTGAAGAAATCCAACTCACATTTACTTTACACTCATTTTTGGCCCCTGAATGAATAAATGCCTCCGCAATTGATTTATAGGCGTCATGAAGCTCCACATATTTTCCTACCAAGGCGACATTAACTTCCTTTTTTGGATTTTTGAGCCTATCCAGGAATTCTTTCCACTGACTTAAATCTGGTTCTTCACCAATTGGCAATTTAAATAAATCCAGCACGCGTTCATCCAGTTTTTCCTTTCTCATCAAAAGCGGCACGTCGTAAATCGTCTTTGCATCAATAGATGAGATCACGGAGTTGATCGGGACGTTACAAAAAAGAGCAAGTTTTTTTCGAATATCCATATTAATTGCCCTTTCAGACCGGCAAACAAGAATATCTGGTTGAATCCCGGATTCCAATAACATTTTTACGGAATGCTGGGTAGGTTTTGTCTTCAATTCACCAACTGCCTTTAGGTAAGGGATCAGGGTTAGGTGAATGACAACGCAATTTTCATGTCCTAAATCCCACTTGGTCTGCCGTATGGCTTCAATAAATGGAAGAGATTCAATATCCCCAACAGATCCTCCTATTTCGGTAATGATCACGTCATAGTCACCGTTGTGCCCAAGAGCTAAAAAATTACGTTTGATTTCATCAGTAATGTGCGGGATCACCTGGACTGTTTTACCAAGGTACTCTCCTTCACGCTCCTTGGTGATCACGTTGTTGTAGATCCTTCCGGTAGTCACATTATTTTTTTGGCTCGTATTGACCGCCAGAAATCGCTCATAATGGCCCAGATCAAGATCAGTTTCTGCACCATCATCAGTCACATAACATTCTCCATGTTCATATGGATTTAAAGTGCCGGGATCAATATTGATGTAAGGATCAAATTTTTGAATCGTAACACGCAGACCTCTTGCAGTTAAAAGTTTACCTAATGATGCTGAAATTATACCTTTACCAAGTGATGAGGTAACGCCACCGGTAACAAAAATATATTTGACTTGACCCATAAGTTGAAAAAAAATTATTTATAGAATGAAACTTATGGGATACAAAGGTAATCGATTGATTTAAATTAACTAAGTCAAAATAATTTTAATTGATAAAATAATTTTAAAATAGTCCGACAATCAAAATAATGCTGATTTTGTAGTGTAATCAATTTAATACTAAATTTGCCCAAAAATGAAGTATTTTGAAAGTCTCAATATGCATTGAGGCTTTTTCATTTTCCATGAATTATACACAACATATCCTATCTAATCCAATACTTAAGTTGATCGGGGAGGTTTCCGGAGAGACAGAAACCTATGTAGTTGGTGGCTACGTACGCGATTTGATTATGGGCTCACCATCGAAGGATATTGATGTGGTTTGTATCGGTAGTGGAATATCACTAGCGAAAAAAGTTGCTAAAAATCTTCCTGGCAAGGCAAACTTAAATGTATTTAAAAATTTTGGTACAGCGCAGATCAAATATGAACAGCAGGAGATAGAATTTGTAGGCGCCAGAAAGGAATCCTACAGAAGAGATTCCAGGAAACCAATTGTGGAAGATGGCACCCTGGAAGACGATCAAAAACGGCGTGACTTCACGATCAATGCGCTGGCCATTTGCCTGAGTGGAGATCGGATGGGCGAATTGCTGGATCCATTTGACGGCCTTAAGGATATAAAGAAAAAAAATATTAAGACTCCCCGGGATCCTTCAATAACGTTTTCCGATGATCCTTTGAGGATCATGAGGGCCTTTCGGTTTGCTGCCCAGTTGAATTTTGATATTGATGCAGGGACATTTGAAGCTATAAGATTGAATGCTAAGCGACTGGAAATTGTTTCACAGGAGCGGATCACGGATGAGCTGAATAAATTAATTTTATCTCCGAATCCGGGATATGGTTTTAATCTCATGTTTCACGCAGGTGTTTTGGAAGTTGTATTTCCGGAGATGGTCGATCTTCATGGAGTAAAAACAATTGACGGGAAAGGACATAAAGATAATTTTTTCCATACCCTGAAGGTATTGGACAACGTTGCAAAAAAATCAAATAACCTTTGGTTGAGATGGGCGGCTATATTGCATGATATTGCCAAACCTGCCACGCAACGATACGATGATACCGCAGGATGGACCTTTCATGGCCATGAGGAGATCGGCGCCAGGTTGGTTCCAAAGATCTTCCGAAAGCTGAAACTGCCACTTCACGATAAGATGAAATACGTGCAAAAAATGGTACGATTACATTTACGCCCAATTGCCCTGGTAAGTGATGAAATTACAGATTCTGCGTTAAGGCGATTGCTTTTGGAAGCTGGTAATGATCTTGATGATTTAATGTTGTTGTGCAGGGCCGATATCACGTCAAAAAACAATGTGAAAGTTGCGCGGTACCTTGGAAATTTCGACAAGGTCGAACAGAAACTCAGGGAAATTGAAGAGCGGGATCAGATAAGGAATTTTCAGCCACCTGTTTCCGGGGAAATGATAATGGAGTATTTCAATATATCACCTTCAAAAACCGTTGGAGAAATTAAAGATGAAATAAAAGAAGCTATATTAGAGGGCAAAATTGGCAATAACTTTGCGGAGGCATTTGAATTGATGAAAGAAATCGGAATTAAAAAAGGATTAAAAAAGAAAAATTAAATTTTTTAGAATGATGAAGAAATTATTAAAAACGGGATTGTTCATGATCTTAGGGGTAATGTTATTTTATAATGTGCGAGGGCAGAACAAGGATATTCAAAATTCACAGCTTTACAAACATTATCAAATGAAGTATGTGTTTGGCATGAAATACAATGATGGTGAAGTGGCAAAAAATGCCCTGTACAGCATGATTGCTATGGATCCTGGAAATGTCTCCTTAAAAATGGTTTTATGTTACTATTACTTCGAAAGGAATCAATACGCGTCAAGTCTTTTTGTTTCAGCAGACTTGTTGTCCAGATACCCGGATAATATCGACGCTTTAAAAATAAACGCTATGTCATATGAAAATATGGGTGTGAGGGATAAAGCCATTGAACAGTACATGTCACTTCATTTAAAAACAAATGAAGTTGGCGTATTATACCAGGCAGCAATATTACAGTTTGATTTAGAAAGATTTAACGAGTGCAAGACAAACCTTGATATCATCATAAAGGATCCACAAGCCAAAGCCATTAAGCTGAGCTTTGCAAAAAATGAAAATGAGCAACAGCAGATTACGATGGAAGCAGCTGCTTACAATATAAGGGGTATGATCGAAAAGCAACAGGGTAATAAAACGGAAGCAAAAAAGTATTTTGAAAAAGCGCTGGAGATTGCCCCTGAATTTGCTTTGGCAAGCCAAAATTTTAAAGAGGTAAATAAATAAAAAAAATTAATTCAATTCATAAGGCCATCCGAATAGATGGCCTTTTTTATTTATTTTTATTCATGGATGCAACCCTTCGCAAATCGATAAGTCTTTAAGTCAGAGTATTTAGAATTGGAGCTTTCATACATAAATAAGCATGCTGAGATCGTTGATCGCTGTGTACAGGGCGATCAAAAAGCCTTCTTTGAGATATACAAATTGTATTCGAAGGCGATGTTTAATATTTGTTATCGAATATTAGGCGAACAGGAAGTGGCTGAAGATGTGCTCCAGGAGGCATTTGTTAATGCCTTTCAACATATAAGAAGCTACCAGCGGAAAGCATCCTTTGGGGCGTGGTTAAAAAAGATAGTAGTGAATAAGGCTATTAGTCACGTAAGAAAGCAACAATTGGAGATGGTAGAGTTGGATGATGGCATGGAAATAAAGCATGAAGATGATGTGGATGATATTGATTTGATCATGAAAGTGGATACCATCCGGGAAGCCATACAAAAATTACCAAATGGTTTTCGGGTAGTGTTTTCATTATATCTGCTTGAAGGATACGATCACAAGGAGATTTCAGAGATTTTGGGAATATCCGAATCGACATCAAAGTCACAATATAACAGAGCGAAGAAGAAATTAAAGGAAATATTAAGAGAGGAAGTGTATTATGGATGACAGGTTAGAAAAATTCATTAAATCCCATCGATCGGAGATGGACTATAAAAATCCGAGAAAAGATTTATGGAAGGACATCGAAAACGAGATAACCACTGCTACAAAGCAAAGAAAGATATCAAATGCTGTGATCTTTTGGCGTGCTGCGGCAGTTATTTTGCTATTAGTGTCTTCCTGGTTAGTTATGGATAAGGTATACCGGGATTCTTCTGGGAATGAAGAAAGAACAATTGCGGAAGTGAATCCGCAACTTCTGGAAGCAGAGAACTTTTATATTTCCTTGATCAATCAAAAAAAACAGGAAATTACTGTCTTAGGTGAAAAATATGATCTGGGAGAAGGCTTTTTGCAGGAAATTGATGTGCTGGATTCAATGTATACCGTATTGAAACAGGATCTTCACCAGGGAGATGAGGAAAACCTGGTCGATGCCATGATCCTGAACCTGCAACTCAGGATAGAAATTTTAAATAAGCAATTAAGTATCATACAATCAATAGAAAATAGTCAAAGAAATGAAAATGTTATACTTTAAAAAATCCGGAGCAATATTTCTGATTTTTTTCGCAATAGGTATTGTACAACTACATGCTGAGGAGGCTTCAAAGCGTGTCGCAAAGAGCTTCAATATCAGTGGGGATACCAGAATTGATATCGGCAACAAATATGGAGATGTGATCATCAAGCGGTGGGATAAAAATGTGCTTGATCTGAAAGTGAATATTGAAGCAAATGGTAAAAATGAAACAAAAACTCAAAAAATTCTGGATGCAATAGAGATAACAATTTCTGACAGAATTTCATCCGGGAGCCTGTCCATCCAGACTGAAATTGGTAATATCAATGGCGATGGTAGTTTTAGTATCAACTATGAGATAAGCATGCCAAATACCAACCCAATGAGTTTAAGGAATAGTTTTGGAAACGTATATATGGGGAGTTATCAGGGTGAATTGGATTTAGAGGTAAAATACGGACAGCTTATGGCTGAAGACCTGGATCAGGCGTCCGTTCGTATTGAGTTTTCGAATTCGAGATGTGAAATTGAGACATTGAGTTCAGGCGAGCTGGATGTGAGATATTCAAAATTAACTATTGATGAAGCAGGTGATATCAGGATCTCAAGCCAGTTTTCAGATCTTGAAATTGAAAATGCCGGTCACCTTGAGGTCGAAGGGAAGTATGGAAGTTTTGAAATTGAAAACCTGCGATCACTGACAGGAGATATTCAATTTGCAGGACTGGATATTGAGTGGCTGGAGGAATCACTTCATTTAGAGACCAGGCACGGCGACGGGATCAACCTGGATAAGGTATCAAGCCGGTTTAAGGATATTGACATAGCGAGTCAATTCAGCTCTGTAGCTATAAGTGTGGAAAAAGGTGTTGCCGCCAGGCTAGAATTCGATCTTCAATTTGGTAATTTGAGAGCTGTTGGCGAAGGAATTAATTTCAACAAAGTAGTGAAGGACCATACCACCAGCGAATATGAAGGTTACCTGGTAAATGCCAATGCCACCTCATCCATAAAAGTGGCCGCTAAATATGCCAATATCAGGTTTGATGTGGATTAATATATGAGATTCAGGATTGTGATGATAAATCAAACTGTTCCAGATTTGAATCTTTTAATTTGCCATGCTCGCACTTTAAAATCCTGGCCGGATGATTACCGATGATGGTATGATCATGGGTGGCCATTAGGATAGCAGTACCGCTTTGTTGATGAGGCATTTTACCGTCCACAGAACCCAACCCCACCTGCATCAAAACTTCTGCGAGACGTATCTTCATTTTGGCCCGATCTTTCCATCCTGTTGCCTTCATGACAAAAAAGAGATTTTCGGCCACAGTCCTGTCTTCAAATAATTGGAAATCCTGAAAGATAATGCCAAGCCTCCGGCGAAGCATGGGGATGTCTTTTTTTCTTAGTGTATTGAGGTTATATCCGGCAATGGAAATTTCACCTAATCGCAACGGTAAATCTGCATAAAGTGTTTTTAGTAAAGACGATTTGCCACTGCCTGTTCTTCCAACGATGAATACTAATTCTCCTTTCTCAAGTTCAAAATTAATGTCACTTAGCACAGTTTGATTATCCTGAAAAATGCTTGCCTGTTTTACGCGTACGATGGGATCAGTTGAAAAAGACATCCTATAATTCTAATTTTTGAAGTTTGCCATATGGCATATTTTCCACGAGATGTTCAAGTTCTTTTTCTTTCCCTTCAAGGCCATATTTCTCGAGATCTCTAAATGGCCTTCCTTCACGAAAACTAAAGTAACCGACAAGCATAAAATTTTCATCCCTCAGCTGGATATAGTTTGGGATTTTCTTTTTGCCTTTAACTTTAATGATATACATATTTCGCTGACCTAAATTTAGAACTTGAACTGATAAAACAATTAAAAGTTTGAAAGATTGGAAGGAAAAATAAAAAAAGGCAAATCGTATATCGCACCGCTACAACCGTCTACCCTTGCTTCCTTCCAGACCTGGGGGAGTTCGACAGGAGCTGGTCGTATCGATTTGCCAATGCAAAGTTAAGCAGAAAATGAATGAGGTCAAAAACTATTGGAAAGGGAAGTGATATTTTTGGAATAAATTAGTCCAAAATGGTTTTGTCATCACTTGCATCACTAAAATCAAGATCAGTATCATCGAATACTAAATATTCATGATCGATTCCCAGATCGAAGTCAAATTCATCCGTTGTATTGAAATGTGGATCAAAAAGTTCTATATCCATGGTTGTTTGGAGTTTAATGGGGTGATTTCAAAATTTTTACCAAAATTAGTTCATTATTGCGTGCTGGACTTTAAGTATAAATTAATAAACTGTGTTTTTTTGGTAACATATTGAGGTGTTTGGCGCGAGGAGCGAAACTATAAATATTTTCTATAAATCTCAGAAATTTGATTAATTAACATTTAGCAATTAATTTGTCAAAATAGTTTAAATTCATCATTTAATTATCGTTATATGGGAAAAGGAGACAAAAAAACAAAAAGAGGGAAAATTGTCAAAGGTTCTTACGGGGTGATTAGACCAAAGAAAAAGAAAATAAAAGGAGAGCCCAAAAAGGCAGAAAAATCCAAAAAATAATTTTTAATCCCGCAGCTTAGCACAAAGCCTAGATACATTTATGTCGGCAACTCAAAATGGTCCCGTCAAGAAAATAGTTGCAACCATTGCCGGACCACTTTCTTTTATTGTTATACTTTCAATTCCTCCGGCCCATGGACTTTCTTCAGAAGCTCAATCTGTTTTGGCTATTACAGCCTGGATTGCCATTTGGTGGATAACCGAAGCGATACCGATCCCTGTCACCTCATTATTGCCAATAATTTTATTCCCGCTCACAGGTGCATTGGATATTGCTGAAACCACAGCCTCATATGGGCACAAGATGATTTATCTGTATATGGGAGGTTTTATTATTGCGCTTGCAATAGAAAAGTGGAATTTACACAAGAGGATCGCTTTGCAAACCATCTATATGATTGGGAAAAATGCAGACAGGATTATCTTCGGGTTTATGCTGGCGACCTATCTTCTGTCTATGTGGATATCCAATACAGCTTCTACCATGATGATGCTTCCCATAGCTGTGGCAGTGGCAAAACAATTCGGGAGTGTTTCTAGCGATGATGACCTTGTTGGAGGCAAGAAATTGAATGAATCCTTTGGTTTACCATTGATGTTGGGTATTGCCTATGCTTCTTCTATCGGTGGGATCACCACATTGATTGGCACCCCTACAAATGCCATGCTTTCGGCGGTGGTGAAGGATCTTTTCGAGCAGGAAATTGATTTTGCCAAGTGGATGACCCTTTCACTTCCCATCTCAATGGTTTTGTTGGTGATTTGCTGGATATACCTGGTGAAAGTCATATTCCCTGTTAAAGTAGAGAAAGATTCCGGCGGATATGAAGAAATAAAACGGGAACTGAAATCACTTGGGCCTATGAGTTCAGATGAAAAGAAGGTAATCGTAGTTTTTTTGATTACAGCAGTGTCATGGATTACAAGATCGTTCATTCTTAGTAAATTCATTCCTGCAATTGACGATACCATTATTGCCTTATTCGGGGTTATCTTACTGTTTCTGATCCCCTCTTCAGTAAAGGGGGAAAAGCTAATGGATTGGAAAACTGCAAGGAAATTACCCTGGGGAATTTTAATACTTTTTGGCGGAGGTCTGTCTATTGCTACTGCATTTCAGTCTTCAGGGTTGGCTGCCTGGTTGGGAGGATCGTTGAAAGGCCTCGATAATGTAAGTTTCTTAATATTACTTTTTGCGGTTAGTGCCATGGTAAATTTCCTCACGGAGATCACCTCTAATGTGGCAACGGCAACCATTCTGCTGCCGATATTGGCGTCGATAGCCATTGCCATGCAGGTGCATCCATACGCACTCATGATAGCAGCAACACTATCTGCCTCTTGTGCATTCATGTTGCCTGTCGCCACACCTCCTAATGCGGTTGTATTCAGTACAGGTTATATAAGAATTGGGCAAATGGTGCGGGCAGGTTTCTTTTTAAATATTATTTCAGTAATTGTGATAGTGCTGGCTTTGTGGTTTTTATTGCCATTAATATGGGATATTGACCCAAACGTAATGCCTGAATTTGCCAGATAATCTGATACACAGCATTCTGCCTCGTTTAGTGATGAAGAGCAATAGGGACTGTGTTGTTATAATGGAACTATAGTAAAGTTTAAGTAGCAACTTTAACTTTAAATTCGCTAAACGAGGCAGTAAAAATAATGCCAGTATGTTCTAGGGATTTCCTATATACATAACCAACAATTTTTTCCTAAAAAGAATTCAGATAAAAACGGATTTTATTCTTCCTCACGATTTATTTCGTCTCAGGTAGATGTTCAGGAACAAAAAGGCGATAATAAGTATCACCGGCATGACAGCCATATATCGCAAAGTTTCTGCACCTGTTGATTCAGTATCCATAAATACTCCAATTATTGGAAGGGCAATAGAAATGGAAAAGTTGCCAATGCCACCCATTACACTCAATCCCAGGGCACCACTTTCAGGTATTTTTTCTGATACGAATCCAAGCATGGTTGGCCAAAAATAGCATACCCCAATAGCAAAAACAAAGGCAGCCATAAAGGTTGAGGGGCCACTGGAATAGCTAAGCCAGACTAAACCAAGGAAGGCAAATATCGCAGAGAAAAGGAGCATGCCCGAGCTATCGAT
>WOR8_10008169_pt1 | contig 10217 bp, 6 predicted proteins | sample DeeMarSeWOR38_10_FD_19890 | JGI IMG/M metagenome (IMG submission 19890)
AGATAAGCTGGCTATTGCTGTGGCTGCTGGAACTGATGAATATTATAAAGAAGGTATTGCTGCAGTTCAACGCGAGGACTGGAAAGGGGCATTGAACTCTTTTGGCAAAGTCATGACAATCGATCCCTCCTACAAAAATACCGGAATGCTGGTGGAGCAGGTTAAAAAGAATGACAACCCCAAATATTTCCTCAGCCGTGCGGCTGAGATGACGAGTGCTAAAGACTGGGACCGGGCAGTAGGTTTTTATGAAACTGCCCTATCATATGCCCCTGGAGATGCCAATATCCGCACCCTACTCGTCAAGGCCAAATTGGAAGCCGGCAGATATTATTTCGGCCTAGCCAACCAGCGCGTCAAGGAGAATCGCCTCTACCTCGCCAATAAAGAGTACCAAAAGGCTCTTACCTACTCACCTTCCTTGCGCAACAGTTTCTTTTTCAAAGAAGCCGTGGAAAGCTACACAACAAAGGTCTTACAAAGATCCTCTAGATATATTGATCAGGGTAAACACGGTAACGCACTGGCCTGGTATTGGCAGTTAAACGAGATCAATCCTGAATACCCTGAGCTTTTCTACAAGATTCAGGAAACCGAGGACGTAATCAAAAAGCGGCTGAGACGGGCTATTGCTGTATTTGACTTTTCCAGTCCGTCCTACAATCCAGATGCCGGATCCAACGCCTCTTCAAATCTTATTACTTACCTGTTCAACAATTCCAGTGGTGACATTCGTATCCTGGAGCGTCAGGATCTTCAGTCGATCCTTAAGGAGATGAATTTAGAGCAGGCAGGTATCGTCGGCGATATGGAAGCGGCGCGAAAAGTGGGACGCATGACCGGGATTGACATCTTTATTATGGGCAATGTCCTCCTCTACAAAACCGAAAAGGATGAGACCAAGGCCAGTAAGGTCGCCAAGATTCAAGTTGGCACCAAGGTCCAGGATAACCCCGAGTTTCTCAACTGGAAGGCCACTCATCCCAATCCTAGTTCTGAGCAACTCAAAGAAGCCCCCCCGGCTGTGAGGCAGGTCCCGGAATACCGCTATGAAAACTACACGGTCGGCCGCAACAAGATGCGTGCAGCTGTTCATGTTTACTACAAAATTATCGACGCCAAAAAAGGTGAAATCATAGCAACGGATACTATCAAGCGTAACGTGGAGGTAACTGACGAGTGGAATGACGGTATCGCTGAAGCCAACATTCCTTATAACCCTTTGGAGTTGCCTACCGAAAGCGAACTGCTAGAGAAGGTGACTGCCGAAGTGGTTCGCGATCTTGCCCTGGTGGTCCTGAAACCATTTCAGAGTCTCCAGACCACTTATTACGACGAGGGGGAGGTACTGCGGCAACGCCGCCGGTACGAAGAGGCCATCGAGAAGTATGTAGACGCCATCTACGATGAGCGCACTAAGGGTATAGAAAGCCCTATCAGCAAGAAGTCCATGGAGGTCGTCGACCAACTAATCAGTGAACTCTGATTATTAGGGAGTCCCTTCTCAGAATTGATCTAGTTTGTCAGTCCCTTTTTGGACCAGACCCAACTGGCTGTGGAGTAATGTGCCATGGAGTCTTTTCGCCTGCGAGGAAGAGGTGTTCTCTTTTTTCTCGTCGCCCTAGCAATTTGCTTTATTTACTTAGAGTCTGAGGCGAATGTGCTGACTCCACCCCATTCTCACCTGCAGTCATTAACCGTGGTTCACCCCCAGGAGAATACTGCAAAACTTCATTATGCCCAGGCTGAGAGACGCTTCAGAATAGCTGTATTTACCTTCAACATTCTCAACCTGGGAGCTGCCGGCTACGATGCCACCATCTCCAACCTTTTTATGACCCTCCTGGATCAACACCAGATGTTGGAGGTCATGAGCCGAAAAGAATTGGAAGACAGCCTGCGGCGTGCTGGGATTCAGCAAAGCGAAGATGTCTCTGTGGTTCAGACCGTAGGCATCCGACTGGGTTTGGATGGAATTATCTTCGGTAATGTAAAAAAGGTTGAAAGCGCCATTGAGTTCGAGGTGAAGTTTGTGGAAGTAGCCCGGGGCGACACCTTGCTCCAACGGAAGGAAAAGCTCTTCGGTTTTGTTGCCCTGCGGCAAAAAGTCGAGGAAATCACCGGGGAGATAGTCCAAATCGCAAGGCAGTACCAACCATCACCGTACATGGTCCAAAAGGAGGAAGCTTCCCCCTATCCAGCTCAACCTGAAGGGTTGCAGGCTCGCGGGGGTTCCCAAAAGGTTGTTCTTACCTGGCAGCCAAATAAGGAATCCAATCTTCGTGGCTACAAAGTGTTCAGGGGAACCACGCCAATGGGACCCTTCTGCAAGGTTGCAAGTGTTACTAAAAACACCTTCACTGATACTGATCTGGAGAATAACAGAACCTATTATTACAAAGTTCAAACTTTCAACGAGGAAGGAAAAGAAAGTCCGGCTTCAACCGTTATAGCAGCTGAGACAGCGCCAAGCCCATTTAGCCCTATTATCCTCGATGCTACACCTCTTATAGCCGGCGTCAGAATCCGCTGGACCACAAATCCCCAGAAGGGAGATGAGGGCACAGAGGTTAAGGGATTCAAGATCTACCGGGCCACCGAACCGGAAGATGAATATTTGTGGGTGGCCTCCGTTGCACTTGAAGGCGAAAAGGAGAGCCAGCTAAGACTGAAGCGGTTTGAATACGAAGATTCAGGACTGGCCGATGGAACTAAATACTACTATCGCCTCACCGCCTTCAACAGCAAGGGGATAGAGAGTGATTTCTCCAGTACTCTCGAGGGCTCCACCGTTAGCAGGCCCGCTGGTCTTCAGGCAGTTGGGGACATGATCAGAGAGGTTCACCTTCAGTGGCATCCCACATCTTTTTCAGAAGTAAAAGGATACCGCCTCTATAGAAACAATTCCCCGGAGGGCACCTTCGAGCGCATTGGAGAGGTCCAAAGTTCCAGGAAAGATTCATACGTGGATGAACAGAACCTTGGTGATGCCACAACTTACTACTACAGGATGACTGTCTACGACGATGAGGGGAGGGAAACCGGCCTGTCGGAAATTGCCTCGACCACCACCCGGGGTAAACCTCCAACTCCGGAAGGCTTGGCTGCCGATAGCGGTTTGGTCAAGGAGGTGAAACTCTCCTGGAAGATTCGCCCGGAAAAGGAAGTAGAGGGTTACTATATTTTCTGGAACAATACCGAGTCGGGTGAATTCAAACAGATAGGCAAAGTCAAAGGGAGGGAAAAAACCACTTTTCTCGACAAAGGCGACCGCCACCGTCCCCTGGAGGACAACGCAACTTACTATTACATGATTACCTCCTATAACAAAGTAGACGTAAACAGTGATCCATGCTCAATAGTCTCAGCAATCACCAAGCCAAGACCCACAGCACCGACTGGTCTCAGCGCCCAGGGAGGCTTGCCTGGTAAGATCACCCTGGCCTGGAATCCTAATCCCGAGACAGACATTAAGTATTATCACCTACACCGCAAGCGGGGTGGGGACAAATTTAAAGAGGTAGAAAAGTTGCCCGCAGGCACAACCACTCATGAAGATGGCAAACTTGACCACGGTACCAATTACCTCTACAGGCTGCAAGTGGAGGATGAAGACAAGCTGCTGAGCGACTTTTCTAACACCGTGGAAGCCACAACCAAACCCTTGCCAAAATCACCCACCGGTCTTGAAGCGAAACCCCTTGCCAATGGATTCGAGCTTAAGTGGAAACCGAACCCAGAACCGGACATCGCCAATTATAAAATTTACCTGCGCTCTTTTTTCATGGACAAAGAAATCGGCAACACCGACAAGGTCGAGTTCACCACAGATACTTTAAAACCCGACGATGAGTACAGCATAAGTGTTACAGCCATAGACAAAGACGGACTGGAGAGCGAGAAAAGCGAGCCGATCACGGTCCGAACACTTGGCGAGTAAGCAGTAATGAGATGCGAGGCGAGCGAGACTGGAAATTATTCTGAAATCTTCACCTACGCTTCTTACCCGAATCTCGTCTCGCAGCAGAGAGCGGGTAGCTCTCTGGGTTTAAACGCTGATAAACTCTAGATCGGGCAAGATTAGACAAGTAAGACTGTTTCCGTACACTGCCCCAGTATCTATGCCTATCTTGTTGGGCAGCACCAAAGGGCGCACAAAAGGGGTATGACCGAAGATAACCCGCTTGCCAAAATCCTCTTCCGAGTAGATGAATTCTTCCCGGATCCAGACCAGATCGTCGAGGCTCTGATTCTCCAGGGGCACACCATGTCTTAGGCCGGCGTGGACCATGATGTAATTATCGGTTTCGTAGAAAGGGTGCAGTTCTTTTAGAAAGGCGCGGTGGTTTTCAGGTACCAGCTGATTTAAGGTTTCCTCATCCAGTACTCCTTGCCGGTTGTCCCAAAAATTCTCCATTCGGACCAGATAGCTCTTGAGAGTGGACTCGCCGCCATTATAGATAAATAGAGCTCGCTCAACTCCCGAGAGGAAATCAATGAACATCTTCTCGTGATTTCCCATCAAAAAAACAGTCTCAGGGTAGGATTTCTTGAGTTGTAAAAGATAGTCCAGTACCCCGCTTGAGTCCTCACCTCTATCGATATAATCGCCAAGAAACACAAGCTGATCCACACCGGGGCGAGGGTCAATTTTGCCCCATAGAAGCTCAAGTTTGTTGAGACATCCGTGTATGTCCCCTATCACAAAAATTCGTTTTGTCAAATCCATAGTATCATAGTCCCGAAATCTCTCCGCGCCGTTGCAATTAGATTTTTCTCACTGTCGCTTATTTTAACGTAGTCCCTAAGCTCCTTCTACAGCCACTTAAATAACTGGATCAACCTCCGCTCATCCAGGCGATGTATCCCCTCTTCCTTAGCCATGCTTACGGCCTGACGAAACTCCCCTGTAGTAATGGGACGTCTCAATTCCGGAAAATTATGAGCCTCTCCGCAGGGGCGATACTGGCTCATCACATTCACGTAGGTATCCTTGGAAACTTCCTTTGCGAGAAACCGCATGACTTCCCGGGTACCAGCCAGCCCTTCAGGCATCACCAGGTGCCGGATAAGTAGGCCACGCTGGGCAATCCCTTCCTCATCCAGGGTAAGATCTCCCACCTGTTGGTGCATCTCCTTTACGGCCGCACAAGCCTTATCAACATAATCAGGGGCAGAACAGAAGCGCGCTGCCACTTCGGAGTCCCAGAATTTGAAATCCGGCATGTAAATATCAAAAATTCCATCCAAGAGCCGCAGGGTATCTACCTCCTCATAGCCGCCACAATTGTAAACTAATGGGACCTTCAACCCCCCTTCAATGGCCTCTTGGAGGGCCTCGAGAATCTGGGGCACCATGTGGGTGGGAGTGACAAAATTGATGTTGTGACAGCCGCGCCGCTGCAAAGTCAGCATCATTTGCGCCAAGTCGCTTGAGCTAACTTTAACCCCTTCAGACAAATGACTGATTTCGTAGTTCTGGCAAAATACACAGCCCAAATTGCAATGGGTCATGAAAATTGTGCCGGACCCTTGCCGCCCAACCAGGGGATCCTCCTCGCCAAAATGGGGGCTGTAGCTCGACACCACCGCCTCACGTCCAGTTCGGCAGACGCCCAATTCACCCTCTAGCCGATTTACCCCACAATGCCTGGGGCAGAGACGGCAGTTTTCGAGAATGGCAAGAGCGGTCTCGATTCGTTCTTGAAGGATACCCTCTTTGTGAGTTTTGAGGTAACTTGGTTCCATGATTTATCTTTCAGGTTCAGAACCATGAATTTTCATTTTACCTTGCTCCGCTATTGAGGGCAAATCCAGTTGATTGGTCAAAGCATTCAAGTCGTTCATCACAGAGGTCGGAAGTCGGAGATCAGAGATCAGCTTTAACCCTGACCTCTGACATCTGATCTCTGACCTCTTCTTTCTGCCGTCTGCCTGCTGCCCGCTGCCTGCTGCGAGCTGTATTTCCCCATGCCCCGTGCTCTATGCCCTATGCCTTCCCAAGGGCCTGCTTCCGTGCCCTGGCAAATCCTGGCATGGCAGCCTCTATTGTTTTTTCTCCAACACAATAGGCAATCCTGAAATACCCGGGAGACCCGAAGCCGCTGCCGGGTACAACCAAGACGTTCTCTTCCTGTAGTAAGCGGACGAAGGAGACGTCGTCATCAATGGGACTCTGGGGAAAGAGATAGAAAGCTCCCCGGGGTTTGATTAGTTCATAGCCGGCATCGACTAACCCCTGGTAAAAAAGATCTCTCCGAGCCTGATAAACCCCTACATCAACACAGACACCCTGAAGATGGGTAACCACCCGCTGCATCAAAGCGGGAGCATTGACGAAGCCGAGAATCCGGTTTGCCAAGATAAAGCCACCAAGCAAACCATCCGCCTCATCTGCCTCCGGGTGAACTACTAGATAACCGAGACGCTCACCCGGCAGAGAAACGTCCTTAGAGTAGGAAGTGGCCACAATACTATTGATGTAGGCCTCGAAAATACTCGGCACCTCGAAGCCATCGTAGACAATTTTCCGGTATGGTTCATCCGAAACCAAATAGAGTGTTTTACCTAACTTCTTGCTATTGGTAGCCAACAGGTCGCCAAGTTGTTCCAGAGTGCTGCGATCATAGACTTGTCCCGAGGGATTGTTGGGAGAATTTATCAAAATCACCTTAGTTTTCGAGTTGAGTGTCCTCTCAATGGCCGCCAGATCGAGGGTAAAGTCTTCCCTAGATGGCACCACTCGTATCTGGCCGCCGTGATTGTCCGCGTAAAAACCGTATTCCACAAAATATGGCGCTGAAACTATTACCTCCTCACCTGGGTCGAGAAGGGCTTTGAAAATGCAGTTCAGAGCCCCAGCAGCTCCACAGGTCATGACTACATGCTTGCTGCTAACCCTGATCCCCTGCTCCCGGCTCACATAGTCCGCTATGGCAGCGCGAGTTTCTTCATAGCCGGCATTGGGCATATAGCCATGGGCACCAGGGGGTGACTCGGCAATTATTGAACCAAGCACCTGGTAAAACTTCTCTGGCGGTTCCAAGTCTGGATTCCCCAGACTGAAATCGTAAACCTTATCAGGACCGTGAAGAGCCTTGAGACGGGCCCCCTCTTCGAACATTTTGCGGATCCACGACGAGCGCTCTATGGCATCCAGTATTTTTGCTGCTAAGGCCATGTCAGTGCCTCCTCTTACAAGAACTGTGCCGCAACTATAGCGAAACCCATAGGAGCCTTCAAGGATATTTTCTGAAATTTAGATTACTTTGCAGCCGCCAACTCTTGACACTCATCGTCTAATGTGGAATAAGCCCTCCATAGGGCGCAGCACGTTGCCCCCAGTCATTTGGGCTTAGGCCTGCAATTAAGGATTTTGCTAATGATTCTTGTTACTGGTGGCGCCGGCTATATCGGCAGCCACACTTTACTGAGTTTAGTGGATGCGGGCCACGAGTCCGTAACTCTAGACAATCTTTACTACGGTCACCGTGAGGCAGTCCTGGAAGGTCATTTCGTTCAGGCGGACCTGGCCGACAATACCGCCCTCGACCGCTTGTTCGAGACTTTTCCAATTGAAGCGGTTATTCACTTCGCCGCTTTCTGCTATGTGGGCGAATCCATGGAGGCGCCCGAAAAATACTTCAGTAACAATTTGGTAAATGGCCTCAATCTTCTCAACGCCATGTTAAAGGCTGGGGTGGACAAGATCATTTTTTCTTCCTCCTGCGCGGTTTACGGAGACCCTTCAGAGATTCCCATTCCAGAAACCCATGCCAAGAATCCAATAAATCCATACGGCCTCACCAAGCACTTCTTTGAGGAGATCCTTTCCACTTATGAAGCTGCCCACGGTATAAAACATGTCTCCCTGCGTTATTTCAATGCAGCCGGCGCTGATCCCAAAGGACGTATCGGCGAGTCCCACGATCCCGAAACCCATTTGATTCCCCTGGTATTGCAGACTGCTCTAGGCCGTCGATCGGAGATAGAAATTTTTGGCACCGATTATCCCACCTCAGACGGTACCTGCATCCGTGATTACATCCATGTGTGCGATCTGGCGGAGGCCCATGTTTCAGCCCTCAGCTATCTTCTTTCAGGCGGCCGAAGTATCTCTCTCAATCTAGGCACCGGCAAAGGCCACTCCGTCCGAGAAGTCTTTAAGCATTGCCAGCAGGTTTGTCAGCGTAGCATCCCACACAGAGACGTAAGGCCACGGCCAGGAGATCCTCCAGAACTTGTGGCTTCAGGGGACAAGGCCAGGGAAGTCCTCAACTGGAGTCCGCACTATTCCCTGGATGAAATTATTTCCACCGCCTGGAACTGGCACCAGAATCAAAAGTTTTAACTAGATTTAACTGAGTTTATAAGTCCTTCCGGGCATAACAATTGCTTGTCAAAGGATGGCAAAGGGCATAGGGCATAGAGTAAAGAAATCAGAGGCCAGAGGCCAGAGGTCAGACATCAGAGGACGGAAGACAGAATTTTGAATTGCCAATTTCGGATTTCGAAATGTTTGACGGTTTCAACGGTTTGAACGGCTTTAACGACTTGAACGACTGACCCCCTGCGCTCACGGAGTGAGATATGTCAAAACGTATTCTGGTTACAGGCGGGGCTGGCTTCATTGGTAGCCATCTGTGCGAACGATTGCTGGAGAAAGGTAACGAGGTGGTATGCCTCGACAACTTTTTCACCGGCAGCAAGAACAACATAAAACATTTGTTCAGTGACTACCGCTTTGAGCTAATCCGTCACGATCTGGTCAACCCCATTCTCCTCGAGGTCGACCAGGTCTACAACCTTGCCTGCCCTGCTTCGCCGATTCACTATCAATACAACCCTGTGAAGACCGTGAAGACCAGTGTAATGGGGACCCTGAACATGCTCGGCCTAGCCAAAAGGGTAAAGGCTCGCATCCTCCAGGCGTCCACTTCGGAGGTCTATGGCGATCCTACTCTGCACCCCCAACCGGAAACTTACTGGGGAAACGTTAACTGCATTGGGCTGCGAAGCTGCTATGACGAAGGCAAGCGGGTGGCTGAAACCCTGATGATGGACTATCACCGCCAGAATCAAGTCGACATCCGTATTGTTCGCATTTTCAACACCTATGGGCCGCGGATGGCCCTGAACGACGGTCGAGTTATGAGCAATTTCATAACCCAGGCACTGCGAGGAAAACCTCTCACTATCTATGGTGACGGCAGTCATACCCGTTCCTTTTGCTATGTGAGCGACATGGTCAAGGGCATGATAGCAATGATGGAGCAAGAAGCATTCACTGGGCCGGTCAATCTTGGTAATCCTCAAGAGATAAGCATTTCCGAACTAGCAGAGAGCATCATCAAAGCTACCGGCTCCACTGGAGGCATCGAATACCAGCCCCTGCCCCCTGATGACCCGGTTAGACGTTGTCCTGACATTGCTCTCGCCAAAGCTGAACTCAATTGGAAGCCTGAAATCAACTTTAAAACTGGCCTTAGCCAAACCATCGAGTATTTCAAAAATAAATTAGAATCAATGAAAATCGCGTAGCGCATGGCGCATAGCGTTAAGCCAAATCGTTTAGCCAGTTTGGCCAGTTTTGCCGGTTTAGCCAGTCATATTAAGCCGTCAGCTATCAGCGATCAGCCAGAAGCAATGCAACTAGGCACCAGAATGATTCGAAATAGTGCCTAGTGCATACTGTCTAGTCCCTAGTGCTTTACTGCCCGCTGTCCGCTGCCTGCTGAATATCCCCGTCTCGCTCGACCTCTCGTCTCGCCCGTCTCGCCGGGCACTCCATGCCCTAAGCCCTATGCCTCCTTGACACAGCCTAGAAATGGTGTTACATCACCAACTGTCGGGACGTGGCGCAGTCTGGCTAGCGCACCTGAATGGGGTTCAGGGGGTCGGAGGTTCAAATCCTCAATCCTCTCGTCCCGACCATCATTGATTAACAAAGCCGCTTATTTTGCACATAAGCGGCTTTTTCTTTTAACCCATCACCAAAACTGCTCTTTTTAACCTCAAAAATGATACTATTGGCCCATATTTAACCACATTTACGATGTTATTACAAAGAGACTCAACTACTTAGCTTGGCCCGACCCCATGCTAGAATGCTTACATGCTTAAACACATAAGCGGCTTTGTCTCTTAAACGACCAGCAAAACTGCTCTTTTTAACCTCAAAGAGGAAAGGGTACGACGAAATGGTGGGGTAGATGAAA
>WOR8_10008702_pt1 | contig 10217 bp, 9 predicted proteins | sample DeeMarSeWOR38_10_FD_19890 | JGI IMG/M metagenome (IMG submission 19890)
TCACGGCTGCCGGCGACAGCACCGCCAAGGCAGCCGCACCCGCCGGTGACTATGAACCGGTCTGGGTCGACACCCCGGAATGCGAGGCCTGCGACGAATGCACCAAGATCAATCCGAAGATCTTCGCCTACAACGCGGAGAAAAAGGCGGTCGTTGCCAACCCCCGGGGCGGTCCCTACCGCGACATCGTGCGGGCGGCCGAGAAGTGCACCGCCGGGTGCATCCATCCCGGCACACCGTTCGATGCGAATGAAAAGGACCTCGAAAAGCTGGTCAGGCGGGCGGAAAAATACCAGTGACCCCGGCCTGCAACATGACGGACCACGGCCCTGGCCGGTGCAACACGGTGAGGCCTGCATGCGGGTGACACCATGAGCCTGAGGCACCTGTTCCGGCGCAACACCTTCGAGCACGGCGTGCATCCCGCGGCGCACAAGGAGCTGACCTGCGGGCGACCCATCCGTCGTCTGCCGTTTGCCCCGCAACTGATCGTGCCGCTGTCCCAGCATGCCGGCACCCCCGCCGTGCCACTGGTTCAGTCCGGCCAGGAGGTGGTGCGCGGTGAACCCCTGGCCCGCGCGGACGGTTTCGTTTCGGTCCCCATGCATGCACCGGCCACCGGCAGGGTCGAGGCAATCCAGCTGATGCCGACCGCGCGCGGCCCGAAGACACTGTCCCTCGTCCTGCATGTCTACGAAGGCTCCACCCAGCAAGTGCTGTACGGATCGGCACGCGATGTGGAGCGCATGACGCCGGACGAGATCATCCAGGCAGTACAGGACGCCGGCATGGTCGGCCTTGGCGGCGCGGCCTTCCCGACCCACGTCAAGATGAAGCCGCCGCCCGAACACAGCGTCGATACCCTGGTGGTGAACGGCTGCGAGTGCGAACCCTACCTGACCTGCGATCACCGGCTGATGCTGGAACAGACCGGCAATCTGCTGGCCGGCATCGGGATCGTGATGCGCGCCCTTGGCGTGCAACGCTGCATGATCGGCGTCGAGGACAACAAGCCGGATGCCATTGCCGCGATTGCCGCCCGGCTGCCGGACAACGGCACGGTCAGCGTGCACGCCGTGCAGACCAAGTACCCGCAGGGCGCCGAGAAGATGCTGATTGAAAGCCTGCTGGGACGGCGTGTGCCGACCGGCTCCTTCCCGTCCGCGGTCGGCGTCAGCGTGTTCAACGTCGGCACCCTGACCCAGATCGGTGAACTGCTGCCACTGGGCCGCGGCGTTATCGAGCGCGTGGTCACGGTCAGCGGCACCGGGGTGCAGCATCCCGGCAATTACCTGGTACCGGTCGGCACGCCGGTGCGCTTCCTGCTGGAATACGCGGGTGCGACGCCGCGCGCTAACGAACTGATCCTCGGCGGCCCGATGATGGGCATGTCCGTCGCATCACTCGACGTGCCGGTCACCAAGGCCGTGTCGGGCATGGTGGTGCTGGAGGAAACCGACGCCGACCTGCGCGAGCGCCGCGTGCAGCCGTGTATCCGCTGCGCCTGGTGTGTCGAGGCCTGTCCCATGCACCTCAACCCGTCGACGCTGGGATTGCTCGCCACCAGGCGCGAGTACAGCCGGATGGCCGACGAGTTCCACCTCAACGACTGCTTCGAGTGCGGCTGCTGCAGCTACGTCTGCCCCGCCAACATCCCGCTGGTGCAGTACTTCCGCATCGCCAAGGCCATCAACCGCGAGCAGGCGGGGGATATACACGAACAAATCCAGAACCACCCCCTCTGCCCTCCGGGGAGAGGGGCGGGGTGAGGGGAGTACAATCAACGCTTACCTCCACGACGCTGCCTTCCCGCCGGGAGAAACACCATGACCGACACCCGGCTGCACATCGAACTGCGCACCTCGCCGCACCTGAAACAGTCGGTAACCGTCGAGCAGATCATGCGCAACGTGGTCTATGCCCTGCTGCCCGTGTGTGCCTTTGCGGTATACGCCTTCGGCATCAGCGTGCTGGCGCTGCTGATGGTCACCACCCTGACCTGCATCCTGTGCGAGTCGCTGTTCTGCCGCCTTGCCGGGCAGCCGGACACGGTGAACGACTGGAGCATCACCATCACCGGCCTGCTGCTGGCCCTGACGCTGCCGCCGGGCTTCCCGCTGTGGATGGCTGCGGTCGCCGCCGTGGTTGCGGTCGGCCTCGGCAAGGCCCTGTTCGGGGGACTTGGCAGCAACGTAATGAACCCGGCCCTGGTCGGCCGCGCCTTCGTACAGGCTGCCTTCCCGGTCGCCATCACCACCTGGACACCCGCCTTCCTGGAGGGCCGCTTCACGCAATTCATTCCCTCCACCCTGACCCTGCCCTTCATGCAGCCGCCGGACCTCGGCAACTGGCTGGCGCAGGTGCGGCTGGACGGTTTTACCGGTGCCACGCCGCTGGCGTTGCAGAAGTTCGAGCACATCACCACCCCGGCCGTCGACCTGCTGAGCGGCATGACGGCCGGCTCGGCCGGCGAGACCTCCGCCGTGCTCATTCTCGCCGGCGGACTGTACCTCGCGGCGCGACGCATGCTGGACTGGCGCATCCCGACCGGTGTGCTGCTGGGCGCCGCCCTGACCAGCCTGCCCTTCTGGCTCATGGACCCGCAATTCTACCCGTCGCCGCTGTTCGTGCTGCTGTCCGGTGGCCTCATGCTGGGTGCCGTGTTCATGGCCAGTGACATGGTGGCCTCGCCGGTCACGCCACTCGGGGTATGGATCTACAGCCTGTTTATCGGTGCGCTGACAGTGGTCATCCGCCTGTTCGGCGGCCTGACCGAGGGCGTCATGTACGCCATCCTGCTGGGCAACGCGATATCGCCGCTGATCGCCACTATCTCTCAGCCGCGGGTCTTCGGTGCGCCCCGCCGCAGGGCAAAATCATGACCCAGCCGGCTGCCGAGCAAGCGGTCCCGTCCACGCCCCGCATCCCGATGCTGCGCACCCTGGGACTGGTGGCCGCGCTCTCCGGTTTCCTGGTCGTGCTGGCCCACCACCTCAGCCTGCCACTGATCGAGGAAAACAAGCGCATCGCCATCGAGCGGGCGCTGTTCAAGGTGATACCGGGCGCGGTCACGCGCCGGGACTTCCAGCTGACCGCGGACGACATTGAGCCGCTCGGCGAAGCGGCGCCGGCCCAGGGCATGCACCTGTATGCCGGCTATGACGCGAAGGGAGCCCTTGCCGGGGTCGCGCTGGAGGCCGCCGCCCAGGGTTACCAGGACGTGATCCGCGTGCTCTACAGTTACGACCCCGCCTGCGAGTGCATCCGCGGCATACAGGTCCTGAAGATGGCAGAAACCCCTGGCATCGGCGACAAGATCGCCAAGGATCCCGACTTCCTCAGGAACTTCGAGGCACTGGATACCCGGCTGGACCCCACGGGCAGCGGGCTGGCCAATGCCATCATCAGCGTCAAGCACGGCAGCAAGAGCGAGCCCTGGCAGATCGATGCCATTTCCGGCGCCACCATCTCGTCGAAGGCCGTGGCACGCATGCTCAACGACAGCACGCAGCAGGCGCTGCCCGTGATCGCGCGTCACCTCGACACCCTGCAACAACCTGCCGGAGGGACACCATGAGCCTGCCCGAGAGGCACGAAGCGGTCACGGCCGACACCTTCCTGCGCGGTCTGTGGCAGGAGAACCCGGTGTTCGTCATGCTGCTCGGCATGTGCCCGGTGCTGGCGGTGACCAACTCCGCCATCAATGCACTCGCCATGGGGCTGGCCACGACCTTTGTGCTGCTGTGCTCCAGCAGCCTGGTGTCGCTGCTGCGCAAGATGATCCCGAAACAGGTCCGCATCGCGACCTACATCATCATCATCGCCACCTTCGTCACCATGGTGGACTATGCCATCCAGGCCATCAGCCTGGACCTGTACAACGCCCTTGGCGCCTTTATCCAGCTCATCGTGGTCAACTGCATGATCCTGGGGCGGGCCGAGGCCTATGCCTCGAAGCAGCGCCTTGGCGCCACCCTGGTCAACGGCCTGGGCATGGGTACCGGCTTCACCATCGCGCTGCTTTGCCTGGGATCGGTGCGCGAGATCCTCGGCGCAGGCAGCCTGTTCGGGGTGCAGCTGTTCTCCGATAACTTCCAGCCGTGGGTGGTGATGATCCTGCCGCCGGGCGGGTTCTTCGTGCTCGGCGCCTGGCTGCTGGTGTTTGCCTGGTACCGGCAGCGGCGCGAGCGGCGGCTGCTCGAGCAAGAGGGGGTGACAACAGATGGCCGGTGAGTCGCTGGGTTTCATCTTCCTGAACGCCGCGGTGATCAACAATTTCGTGCTCGCGCTGTTCCTCGGTATCTGCCCGTTCCTCGGCGTGTCGGCCAAGCGCGCGACGGCGTGGAACATGGGACTGGCGGTTATCTTCGTCATGCTGGTCAGCTCGGTCAGTGCCTGGGGCATCAACTGGCTGCTGACCCGCTTCGAGATCGAGTTCCTGCGCCTGATCTGCTATATCGCTGTCATCGCCTCCGCCGTGCAGCTGGTGGAAATGATGATGAAGAAATTCAGCCCGGCGCTGTTTCGCGCACTCGGCATCTTTCTGCCGCTGATCACCACCAACTGCGCTATTCTCGGCGTCGCCCTGTTCCAGACCTTCCGCGAGTACAGCTTCCTGCAGTGCCTGGCCTTCAGCCTGGGCGCGGGGGTCGGTTTCACACTGGCGCTGACCCTGATGGCAGGACTGCGCGAGCGCCTGGAACTGTCCCGGGTGCCGGATGTCAGCCAGGGCGCGGCGATGACGCTGATGCTCGCCGGGCTGCTGTCGCTGGCCTTCATGGGCTTCGCCGGGCTGGGAGGGCAGCATGCTTGATATGCTGATAGCCGCCGGCGTGATACTGCTGGTCCTGCTGGGCTGGATCCGGGTGCAGCAGGGTGCGCGCGACTTCGCCGCCCGACACCCGGAATTCGGCCCGCCCCGTGAGGAAGGGGGCGGCTGCGGCAGCAGTTGCGGCTGTACCGGCGGCCAGTGCACCCGGCGCGACAAACACTGCCACTGACTGCTACTGATAACTGCATGGAGATCGCCAACATGACCCGGCTAAGTGACTACGACACCAGTCGCACGAGTGAAGCAGTGGTGAAGGAAAGCCACCGCATCACGTCGAAAGATGTCCCGGAAGTGCGCAGCATCCTGCTGCGCGTGGATCACCCCGACTTCAGCTACCGGGAAGGCCAGAACATCGGCATCACGGTGCCCGGTTCGCAGGCCTTCGGCCACGACCGGCACTTCCGCCTGTACAGCATCGCCAATTCACCGCGACAGACAGATAGCGGCGAGGTCGAGATCGAGCTGTGCGTGCGGCGCTGTTTCTATATCGACGAGGTCAGCGGCGAGGAATACCCCGGACTTGCGTCCAACTTCCTCTGCGATGCGAGGCCGGGGGACCGCATCGCATTCACAGGCCCCTACGGCGACGCCTTCCGCGTACCGGAGGACCCGGAAACCAACCTGCTGATGATCGGCACCGGCACCGGCATCGCGCCTTTTCGTGCCTTTATCCAGCACATCTACGAGAAGCAGCCGGACTGGCGCGGCAAGGTGCGGCTGTTCTACGGCGCCCGCTCCGGCACGGAAACGCTGTACCGCAACGACCTCAAGGATGACCTGACGAACTACTACGATCGCGACACGTTCGAGGCCTTCGAGGGACTCAGCAAGCGACCCTGGATGGACCGGGAGGACACCGGCCTCAGCGAGGTTCTGGAAAACAATGCAGAAGCCATCTGGGAACTGATGCAGGACCCCAAGACCCATGTCTACATCGCCGGCCTGCCGAAGACCGCCGAGGACTTCTATCGCGCCATGGCCAGTGTGGCCGGCTCCACAGCGCGCTGGCGCTGGACGCGCGAGGAAATGATGGAACAGGGCCGCTGGTCGGAGTTGCTGTACAGCTAGGTATACCAGATCAGAAGAAACCGCAGGGGCGCAAGGCACGCAAAGAACGGATTCAGGTGAAACCCATTGTCATCCCCGCGAAGGCGGTAGCGATGTGATTTTTTGTATTGTTATTTTTTAACCTTGCGTGCTTTGCGGTTATCTGTTTGCTTTTTCTCGGCGCCCGCTGCGTTTCTGCGGTGAACGTTTTTTCTGCCTCCATGCCCGGACATGGAGTCGCTCAGTGCTTCCTGCCGATCAGCTCGATCGGGTACCCGTCCGGGTCCTCGATGAAGGCAATGATGGTCGTGCCGGCATTCATCGGTCCGGCCTCGCGGATTACCTTGCCGCCGCGATTGCGCAGTTCATCCACCGCCTCGTAGACATCATCGACCTCGATGGCGATATGGCCGTAGCCCTCTCCCAGGTCATAGCTGTCGGTGTCCCAGTTGTAGGTCAGTTCGATAACGGTATTCGCGGACTCGTCACCGTAACCGACAAAAGCGAGGGTGAACTTGCCGTCCGGATAATCCTTGCGTCGCAGCAGTTTCATCCCCAGCACGTTCCGGTAGAACTCGATGGAACGGTCCAGGTCGCCGACACGCAGCATGGTATGAAGCAATCGCATAACGCTATCCTCCTGTTTCTGGCCCGCTGGCCAGGTGCCAATACTGTCAGCCGCCGGCGCGCCCGGCATGCCGGATCGCAGCGGGTACGGCGTTCCTACTGCCTGCGCCGGTCCTTGTGTTTCTGCCGGGCGCCGGTGCGCAGGCGCAGGGCATTCAGCCGGATAAAGCCTTCGGCATCCTGCTGATTGTAGGCGCCTGCATCGTCCTCGAAGGTGGCGATACGTTCATCGAACAAACTGTCGCTCTCGGACTGGCGACCAACGAGGATGACATTGCCCTTGTAGAGTTTCAGGCGCACGGTGCCGTTGACGTGTTCCTGTGACGCGTCGATCATCTGCTGCAGCAGCTTGCGCTCCGGGCTCCACCAGTAGCCGTTGTAGATGAGGCTTGCGTAACGCGGCATGAGTTCGTCCTTCAGGTGCGCCGCTTCCCGGTCCAGCGTCAGTGACTCGATGGCGCGATGCGCCTTAAGCAGGATGGTGCCGGCCGGGGTCTCGTAACAACCGCGCGACTTCATGCCCACGTAACGGTTCTCGACGATGTCGGTACGCCCGATACCGTTATCACCACCCAGCCTGTTCAGGGCCTCCATGACCTGGCCCGGGCTGTGCGACTGGCCGTTGATGGCCACGGCATCGCCCTTGTCGAAGGTGATCTCGACATAGGTCGGCGTGTCCGGTGCATTCTCGGGTGACACGGTCCACAGCCACATATCCTCTTCCGGCTCGGCCCACGGGTCCTCGAGAATGCCGCCCTCGTAGGAGATGTGCAGGGAATTGGCGTCCATGGAATACGGTGATTGCCTGGCCTTCTTGTGCTCCACCGGAATGCCATGCTGCTCGGCGTAGTCCAGCAGCTTCTCCCGCGAGGTCAGGTCCCACTCGCGCCACGGCGCGATAATCCGGATGTCGGGGTTCAGTGCATAGGCACCAAGTTCGAAGCGGACCTGGTCGTTGCCCTTGCCGGTGGCGCCGTGGGCAATGGCATCGGCGCCGGTCTCCCGGGCGATCTCCACCAGCCGCTTGGCGATCAGCGGTCGTGCAATAGACGTACCCAGCAGGTACTCGCCTTCGTAGATGGCATTGGCGCGAAACATCGGGAACACATAGTCACGCGCGAACTCCTCTTTCAGCGATTCGATGTAGATTTCCTTGACCCCGAGCGCCTGCGCCTTGGCACGGGCCGGTTCGATCTCCTCGCCCTGGCCAACATCGGCGGTGAAGGTCACGACCTCGCAGTCATAGACATCCTCCAGCCACTTCAGGATGACCGAGGTATCGAGCCCGCCGGAGTATGCAAGAACAACTTTATTGATGTCTTTCATTGCCAGAATATTTCCCGGTTGCCGGAACAAACACTGCAGTTCAGTTCCGTGGATAAAACAGTTTCACCGCAAGGGTGCAGAGAACCCGTGTGTCTCCAGCCTGCCTGAAGCAGGATGGCTCAGGCCTTCGCCTTTCTGGGACTGCGGCGCAAACGCGATAGCAGGCGCCTGGCCAGGTCGCCGAACAGCTCCGTCTGAGTCGGGTGGGCATGGATGGCACCGCCCACCTGTTCCAGGGTCAGGCCGGCCGATACCATCATGATGGCCTCGCCGATCAGCGTATCGGCATGGTCGGCCAGCAGGTGCACGCCGATGACCCGGTGCGTCGCCTTGTCGGCAACGATCTTGATCATGCCGTGCGTCTCGTTGTTGATCATCGCCTTGGCGTCGATATTCATCGGCACCTTGACCTCGGCGACGTCCATGCCCTTCGCCTTCGCCTGCTCCACCGACAGGCCGACAAACGCGGCCTGCGGGCGCGAGAAGATCACGCCGCAGTCCCTGTCCTGGTCGTACATCATGTTCTCGCCAAGCAGGGTCGCGGCAGCCACCCGCCCCTGTTGCGCCGCGGTGTGCGCCAGCATCAGCCCGCCGATGACGTCGCCGACTGCAAAGATGTGCGGCACACTGGTACGGCAGCGGCTGTCGGCCGTGATGATGCTGCGCTCACTGGCCACCCCGGCCGACTCCAGGCCCAGGCCGTCCAGCACCGGGCGCTTGCCGGTTGCCATGATGATGTAGTCCACCGTCAGGCTGCGCTTCTTGCCCTCGCCGTCAGTATAGGCAAGTTTCATCGTGCCCGGCTTGCCGCTGATCTTGCTGACGGCAGCGGAGGTATGCACGTCGAGCCGCGGCTCCTCATCGAGAATCGAGGCCAATGTCCTGGCAATCTCCGGCTCGACCTCGGCGAGGATGCGCTCCTGCGCCTCCAGCAGGGTGACCCGGGCACCGAAGTCCTGGAAGATCTGGGCCATCTCGACGCCGATGGCACCGGCGCCGATCACCGCCAGTTTCTTCGGTGGCGCATCCAGCGCCCAGACGGTATCCGAGGTCAGCACACCGCCGCTGTCGAGGCCTTCCTGCGCGCCCGGAATCGGCGGTACAAATGGCGGCGCCCCGGTGGCCACCACGGCCGCACCGAAGGTGATGGTCTTCTCCGCCTTGCCCTGCGGCAGGGCGGCACGCGTATGCGGATCGTCCTGGTTGGTCGAGGTATGGACTGCCAGCGTGTGGGCATCGACGAAGCTGCCGAAGCCCTGCAGGTAACTGATGCGTACACCCTTGTCGGTCTTCAGTGCCATCTCGCCGCGGGTCTCGAGCACCTTGCGGCGATGCGCCTCAAGATCCTTCCAGACCAGTTTCGCCTTGCTGGTTCCGGTCACGCCCAGGTGTGCGTCCCCGGCGCGGTCACGGATGCGGTCGGCCGCCGCGCGCCATGCCTTGGACGGGATGCAGCCGCGCCACAGGCACTCGCCGCCCGGGAAGGGTGAATCGTTGATCACCGCCACCCTGAGCTTGTGCGCCACCAGGTCGCGTGCACAGTCCTCGCCGCCGGGGCCGCCACCGATAACGACCACATCGTAGTCCCAGTCGCCCTCAGGGATCGCCGGTCCGCCCGGCCCCATCCAGTCATACGGCTGCTCGATGAGGCCCTTGAGCGAATACAGGTACTTCGCGACGTCGGCGCCGTTGACGACGCGGTGGTCGGCCGTGATGGTGAAGGCGCTGCCTTTCTCCGTGTTGGAGGAAATGGCCAGTATGGTGCCAAGTCCGGGCGTGGGAATGGCATCAAAAATGCTGATGTCGAACATGCCCATGTTGGATATCTGGAAGGTCGAGCCCTTGAACTCGTCCGGGTTCAGGTGCCGGGTACGGGCACGCGCCACCAGGTCCTTCCAGTTTTCATTCAGTTCGTCCAGGTCCCGTGACTCGCAGTTGCGCAGCACCGGCACCACCAGCCCGCCATCATCGGCGGTAACGGCCAGGCCGATGTCGACCTGGCTGCGCTCGACCAGCCGGTCATCCGGCTGGTAGCACCAGTTCATCTTCGGATGCTCCTGCATGGCCAGCGCACAGGCACGTGCAACCGCCACAGTCACCGACACGCCCGCCTGCCTGGCAGCAGCCATGAGTGTTTCCAGGTGGATGTGCGAGGTCGCACGGAAGGTTGGCATCGAGAGGGAAGACGTCATGGCCTGGGAAATGGCCTTCTCCATTGACTTCATGGGACGACCATTGCCCTCGACCGGAACCTCGTAGGGCGCGGGGGCACGCTGTATATCCGCGGCGGTGATCACGCCGCCCGGTCCGGTGCCCGTCAGGCGATCGAGGTCGGCATTGCCCTCGCCCGCCAGCCGTCGCGCCAGCGGCGATGCCTTGCCGGCCT
>WOR8_10009364_pt1 | contig 10213 bp, 8 predicted proteins | sample DeeMarSeWOR38_10_FD_19890 | JGI IMG/M metagenome (IMG submission 19890)
GGGGCGCTACACCGGGTTCAGGTTACTGGAGCTGCCGCGTTTTAAATCACTGACAAAGATAAGACCTGATGTTTAGCCTAAAAAAGCAACTCACTGGGATCGGTGTGCTGGGGATCAACCGGCGAAACGCCGAGTATACCTTTAAATACAACTCGCGCGATCGCTATCCGCTGGTGGATGACAAGTTGCAAACCAAGAAACTTGCCACCGAGGCGGACATTGCCGTACCGGAACTCTATGGTGTTATTGAAACCGAATACCAGGTTCGTCACTTCGCTGAAATGATTAAACCCTATGCTGAGTTCGCAGTCAAACCATCCAGAGGCTCGGGCGGAAAAGGGATTCTGGTTATCGTCGGGCGCTCAAAGGATATGTACCGTGGTGTCGATGGGTCGCTGCTGACCCGAGAAGAAGTCGGTTATCATCTGTCTAATGTCATCAGTGGCATTTACAGCCTGGGGGGACAGCCGGATAAAGCGTTAATTGAATATCGGGTGAAGTTTGATCCGGTGTTTGAAACTATCAGTTATCAGGGTGTACCCGATATTCGAGTCATTGTTTTTCTTGGAGTGCCGGTCATGTCCATGGTCCGATTACCCACGCGTATGTCCGGTGGCAAAGCCAACCTGCATCAAGGAGCCATTGGCGCCGGAATCGATATTGCTACCGGTACAACCCTTACGGCGGTCTGGCGCAATTCGATTATCAGCGAGCATCCGGATACCGGCAATCCGGTCACCGGTGTAAAAATTCCCAATTGGGAAAAATTGTTAAAAATTGCCGCGCAGTGTAATGCCCTTACCGGACTGGGGTATATCGGTGTTGACCTGGTTCTCGATAAAGAAAAGGGGCCTTTAATCCTGGAAATAAACGCCCGTCCGGGTCTTAACATCCAGATTGCCAATCGAGCAGGCTTGTTACCGCGTTTAAAAGTGGTTGAGCAGCATCATGCCGAGTTGCTAGATCTTAATGGGCGAATTGAATTTTCGAAACATAACTTCGAGGGTAAGGGTTAATTCATCCGTCCGGAAAGGAGGCTTATCATGATCAGAAACATTGTTTTCGTATGTCTGATCGGTTTTGTTCTCATCTTTGTCATTCAAAATACCCAGGTAGTCGAGTTTCGATTTCTGGTATGGACGATATCAATGTCAAGAGCATTAATGCTGTTCGGTACGCTGGCGATAGGATTTGTTGCCGGTTGGCTATTGACCTTGCCGAAAACAAAAAGGAGAGTAGCAACTTGAAGGCAAATATGGAAAAAACATTTATGTGTAAAGGGTATTAAAAATGAAAGAAAAAATTGTTCTTTTCGTTATTCTCTTATCTTTGGGTTCCTTTTGCCAGGCCGATGATAGAGCAAGGGACCGCGCCACGCTGCGCGGTATCCAATCGATAATTGTAAAAGTTCATTCGGTCGAGGCGGAGTGGCAGACTGAGCTCGCAAAGGTGGGGCTTTCAGAAATTGCTCTGCAGTCATTCATTGAGCATCAACTGCAAACAGCCGGCATTCAGGTTGTATCTGAAGAAGCCTCGAGTCGATCCGAATTTGAGGGCATTTTGAACGTAAGGTTGAAATTTTCGGACCCGGAGCCTGCTAAAAAGAAAATTCCAACCGATGACAAAAGTGGAGACATCATCGAAAAGGTCGATGTGAAAAAAAGATATATTTATGCCATCCGGCTCAATCTCCGCCAGCTGGTTTCTTTGAAGCGCGATCCGTCTGCTGAGGCTTTTTCAATTACCTGGCAGGCTGAATCCGTCGGAATGCGACGTCTGGCGCTTATTAAGGACGATATTAAAAGTCTGGTGGATGTATTTATTGAGGCTTACACTTCTGAGAATCCGGCGCCGCTAAAAACAAACTAGACATATATAATTCCCGAAAGTGCGTCGTAGCCGGTGCACGGAGTATGCTTCAAAGTTGAGGCCGTTTGTCGCAGAATTCGTTTTTAAAATTCGATTAAGCAATCCTTTGGAGGAAAACCATGGCTGTGGATGTTTCGATTCGCATTGCCGGTCAGGCAGGTCAGGGAATCCAATCAATCAGTGCCATCATGGGAAAGATCTTTACCCGTCATGGCTACTACGTTTTCATCAATCAGGATGCCGAATCCCGCATTCGGGGTGGGCATAACTTTGATCAGATTAGGGTCAAAGACCAGCCGGTTTATGCGATTGACGACCAGGTGCACTACTTGATTTGTCTGGACGGGAATGCCGTTGATTCCGATCTGCCGGATCTGATCGAAAACGGTATTATGATCTATGATGGAGAGAAATCAAATTTTCGATCCGACAACCCCCAGCATTTCTCAATTCCGCTTGAGCAAATTGCCGAGCAGGCGGGAAAAAAGATTATGGTGAATTCGGTGGCCACCGGTGCGGCATTTGCACTGATGGGGTTTGAATTGCAGCCCTTGCTGGACCATCTTAAAGAAGAATTTGCAGCCAAGGGCGACGAGATCGTCGAAAATAATCAAAACTGCGCCTCAAGCGGTTACCGTTACGTCAAAGAAAATTTTATAGGTGTTTCAGCTGATCAAATACCGACAGGATCATTTTCGAGACAAAAAATGCTTCTCAACGGGAGCCAAGCCATGGCGATGGGCGCTGTTTGTTGCGGATTGAAATTCTTTTCAGCCTACCCGATGTCGCCCGCGACACCCATTATGGAATTTATCGCTTCAGTGGCAAATCAATATAACATTATCCTCGAACAGGCCGAAGACGAGATTGCCGCTATTAACATGGCTATCGGGGCAGCGTTTGCCGGTGTAAGGGCAATGACGGCTACTTCCGGTGGCGGTTTCAGCCTGATGGTTGAAGGACTGGGTTTAGCCGGAATGACCGAGACACCGGTTGTCGTTGTGGTTGCCCAGCGTCCGGGCCCCGCCACCGGGCTGCCCACCAGAACTGAACAGGGTGATTTACAATTTGTCATCCATGCTTCTCACGGAGAGTTTCCCCGGGCGGTTCTGGCACCGGGCCATGCGGAGCAGGCCTTTTATCTGATGGCCAAAGCTTTCAATCTGGCCGAAAGCTATCAGACGCCGGTAATTGTTTTAGGAGACCAGCATCTCAATGATTCATATTATACGTTAGACCAATTAGATCTGGATCAAACACCCATTGATCGCGGCGACATTAATTTGGACCATCAAATATCTTCAGTGAAAGATTACAAACGTTACGCCTGGCAGGAGACCGGCGTTTCGCCCAGAATTTTACCGGGTCGGTCTAAGGCCGTGTTGTATGCCGACAGTGATGAGCACACGGAAGCGGGACATATCACGGAAAGTGCCGAGATACGAACCCGGATGGTCCGCAAACGGATGCGGAAACTGGAGGGGATGCGCAGCCAGATGGCGTCGCCCAAAATTTTTCCATCAAAGAAAGCGGATATCGTGCTTCTGGGATGGGGATCAATTTATGGCGCGATGAAAGAAGCAGTGAATATTTTGAATCATGAGGGCATCGCCGCCCAAATGATCCATTTCAGTGAGCTTTTTCCATTCAGCGCAGTCCCATTTTTAACGGAAATAAAGAAGAAGGCAAAAATCTTCGCTGTTGAAAGTAATTTTACCGGGCAATTAGCAAATTTCTTCACTGCTGAAGCAGGGCGTCCAGTTTTTCACAAAATATTAAAATTCGATGGGAGGCCGTTTGCGCCTCGGGAAATCGTCATGCGGGTTAAAGAACAGATATGATGGAGAATAAAATGGTTTCTACGCAAGATTTTGAAAGCGATGATCCGATTGCCTGGTGTCCCGGCTGCGGAAATTTTTCGATTCTCAAAGCCCTCAAACAGGCATTTGTTGAATTGGGTAAAGAGCCCTATGAGATTGCCATCGTATCCGGGATCGGGCAGGCCCCGAAAACGCCGCATTATCTTCGATGCAACGCGTTCAACGGCCTGCACGGCAGAACACTGCCGGTGGCCACAGGAATTAAGCTGGCCAACCATGAGTTGACGGTGTTGGCCGAAGGCGGAGACGGTGACGGATATGCGGAAGGTGGCAACCATTTTCTGCATGCCATGCGACGAAACATCGATATTACTTACCTGGTACATAACAATCAGGTCTACGGCCTCACCAAAGGCCAAACTTCACCGACCAGTGGACTGGGTTTTGTCAGCAAAACCTCCCCGACAGGTTCAACCAGCCCGCCGCTGAATCCGTTGCTGCTTGCAATTGCATCGGATTGCAGCTTCGTGGCCCGCGGATTCGCCGGAGAGGTCGAACACCTTACCAGACTGATAAGCGCGGCAATAATGCACCGCGGTTTCGCTTTTATTGACATTCTGCAGCCCTGTGTTTCATTTAACCGGGTCAATACGTTTAAATGGTATGCCGAGCGGATCTACCCTGTCGATGAAGATACTAATTTCGATTCATCGGATACCATGACGGCATTCGCCAAAGCTCAGGAGTGGGGGGATCGAATTCCGATTGGAATCATTTACCGCAAACAGCGGCCGACGCTGGATGGTCAGCAATCTGCAATTAGGGGGAAAAGCCTGATAAGACAGAAGCTCGATCCTGCTGGCTTCAGCAGCATTTTTGAAGCCTTCAAGTGAAGATTTTTTAGTTCAGACTCTTATCCAGCTTTCGGGTGTCAAGCTAAATAATCTTGGTCGTTTTTGAAAAACCCAATCCAACATCAAATACCTGCGCGATGAACACGGATTGAAAAGAAAGGAATACCGCAGATGAACGATTTTCTGAACGAGTTTGCCAACTTGCCGGAGCGTATTGCCGGTTTAGGTGAGCTGGCAGAAAATCTCTGGTGGAGCTGGAAGCCGGCAGCTCGCATGCTGTTCAAGACCCTGGATCGCCAGGCTTGGAAAGAAAGCGTGCACAATCCTGATAAAATGCTCAAAGAGCTGCCCCGGGAAATTTTCGATCGGGCCGTTGCCGACGAGCATTATTTGCGAAATTATGATGTGGTGATGTCTCAGTTCAAAAAATATGTGGAAACGAAGGGATGTCCGCTTTTGCCTGATCTGCCGGATGCGGGGAATTCCCCGATTGCCTATTTTTCAGCTGAATACGGACTGCATCGGTCGCTGCCGTTTTATGCCGGCGGATTGGGGTTTTTAGCCGGAGATCACCTCAAGGAATGCAGTGACTTGAACATACCTTTGGTGGCCGTGGGCTTTATGTATCCGCAAGGGTATTTGCATCAGCAGATTCGTGACGACGGCTGGCAGGAAAACATCATCGAAACGCTCGATCGGGATGCAGCACCCATTTTAAGAGTTTTGGGCGCAGATGGAAACCAGCTGATTGTCAGGGTTCCTCTGATCGACCCGGCCATCTATGTGGCGGTCTGGAAGGTGACAGTAGGACGGGTGCTCCTTTATCTCATGGACACCGATATCGAAGTGAACGACCCGTGGAATCGCGGTATATCCGCACGGCTTTACACCGGCGACCTGGAGCAACGCCTGCGCCAGGAGATCGTCCTGGGAATCGGCGGTGCCAAAATGCTGGAGACATTGGGGATTAAACGTTTTGTCTTGCATCTGAATGAGGGTCATGCCGCATTCGCCCTGTTGGAAAAGATCCGGGACCGGATTAACCAGGGGATGAATTATCAGGAGGCCTTGGAATGGGTGCGTAATACTTCTATTTTTACGACGCACACCCCGGTGCCTGCCGGCCATGATGTATTTCCGTTTCATTTGATAGAAAAATATTTTCACGCTTACTGGCCGGCTTTGGGATTGGATCACGATATGTTTCTGAAGCTCGGTTTTCATCCGGAAAAACCGGAAGCCGGCTTTAATATGACAGCGCTGGCCATGAAACTTTGCAAATATCGCAATGGGGTCAGCAAAAAGCATGGCGAAGTATCGCGCCAGGAATGGCAAGGCCTTTGGCAGGATTTGCCGGCAGAACAGATTTCGATCGATCATGTGACCAATGGCGTGCACGTTCCGACCTGGATTGAACCCAAGATGCAACTTCTTTTGAACAAATATCTGGGGCCCGGCTGGATAGAGGATCACGACAATGCCTTCATCTGGGAGTTGATTGAAAAGATACCCGAGGTGGAGCTCTGGAAAACCCATTACTGGGTGAAGATCAAGCTGATTGATGCCATCCGGGAAAGATCCCGACTGCGCTGGACCCAGGACCGGGCCAATCCGTCTGTTGTGCTAGCAGGGGGGGCTCTGTTGGATCCTTCAGTCCTTACCCTCGGTTTTGCGAGGCGCTTTGCCACATACAAACGGGCGGATTTGCTTTTTTATGATTTCGAAAGACTCAAAATGCTCTTAAATGATCGCTGGCGCCCGGTTCAAATTATTTTTGCAGGCAAGGCGCATCCGGCCGATGATCCGGGGAAGCGAATTTTACAGCGGATTTTCAATGTCAGCCGCGATCCGGATACAGGGGGGCGCATCGCCTTTGTCGAAGATTACGGCGAGCAGCTGGCCCAGTATCTGGTTCATGGCGTAGACGTGTGGCTCAACACCCCACTTCCACCGATGGAGGCCAGCGGAACCAGCGGCATGAAGGCAGCGCTAAACGGGGTGCCGCAACTCAGCATCTTGGATGGCTGGTGGCTGGAAGGTTACAATGAAAAAAACGGTTGGGCGATCGATCATCCATCAGTCGACGGCAATCGAGATCAGGCCGATGCCGGCGAAATATACCGAATTTTAGAAGAAGAAATTATACCCCTGTATTACGATGTTTCAGACGAGGGCATACCTTATGGGAAAGGCATTAAAAAACATATAGAACAAATTTTGGAATTGTCTATTATTTAAATTTGCAATGATAAAATTAAAATAAATGTGCAGCCGATAATTCGATTATCCAGATAAGAAGTTAAGATTCCGTTAAAAGAAATATAGGAACTGCCAATCCTTGTTTTTTTTTGTTTAGATTTCAAGCAATTAAGTAAATAATCGTACACACCGCGATCGTTTCACACCTAAATTTATTACCGCAACCAGTCACGCCAGTTCACAGGCATCACCGGTCGTTCACGAGATCGTTACCTGTGAGCGCAGGAGCTTCAACAGATACCGTTGCGCCAGCAGATCGGAGCTGACCACACCCAGGACGGTTCCGTTTTCCACAACCGGCATCGCCGAAATTTGGTTTTGTTCCAGATCGGTTACAATATCCAGAATACTGTCGCCAGGGTTTGCCGAAATCACCTTGCGGGTCATAATCTTTTCTACGCTGTCTTCGCCAACGCCCCCGGCAGTGGCGCGGGTGATGTCCCAGGTGGTGACGACGCCTGCAAGCTTGCCATCCTGTGAAAGCACGGCGATAATATGGCTCTGGGATTCGACGATCAGTGCAGCGGCTTCCTGCATTTCCGCTTGGACGTTGACAGTGGGTATCGATTCCATGATGTCTTTGGCCGTGCGTTCTTTTTCTTTTTCGGTGAGACGATGGAGGCTGATGCGTTCTGCGGCCCGGCAGGGCAGCAGCTCCGAATCGGAGGCCAGCAAGTCGATCAGCTCTGTCATGTTGCGTCGAATCGACTTTTCTCTAAACGCCATACCGGCTTCCAGGCGCCTGGCGGAAATCTCGTTCAATTCGGCAGCATTTTTAGAAAGCCAGTTTTCGACTGACTTGCGTTTGCCGAGTATTTTGGGGGGAATCTGAAGGTGCGCAGGCGTTGGGATAATGTGTTCCTGGGCAGCAAAAATGACTCCGCCTGAGTTGACCAAATAGTCGTTGGCAATCATCACGCCTTTTTGACGGTAGACTTCTTGCTCCATGCGGGTGCGCGCTGCCTTGCGATTGGGATCCGGCGAGTAGGTGTTGGCGCCCTCAATAATCAGTGACCATTTTCCCATGCGGTCCACACTCATCGAGCAGGCCTCTGTCGGAAGGACCCCCAGGTAATTAAACATGGGGGCTGCCGGTATAAAACAGAAGGCCGACTCTCGCAGCAGGTTGTTGGCATCCGTCGAAAATTTAGTGGAATGACGATGCCCCTGCGATGCAATCTCATTCTCATAGTATTGACGGGAAACCAAACCCTGCTGCTTTGCCAAAATCAAAAGCTTGTCGATTGATAAACCGGTCCTGTCGTAAAGGTACCCCTGGAGATCATTGACTCCGATGACGTTTGCCGCTGGAAATTTTTCGAGCAGCAGCCGTGCGGCATGCGCGCCGACCGCCCCGAAGCCCTGGATAATAACGCTAAGCTCCTCAGGGGAAGGCATTTCTAATTGGTCGAACTGAGGCAGAACCGTAAGACGCGGCATTATTTCCAGCAGTCTCTCAAGGGCAATGATCAAACCACCGGCAGCGGCCCCTAATTCGTCAATGCGGTTGCCGCCCATATCGGCGGGCTTGGATACCGCACTGTCGATACCATTTTCTATGGAAATGGTTTTCATGTCGGCATCATTGGTGCCGACATCCGGACCGGGCACATAGATGTCCCGGTAACGCCGAAGCAGGCGTGCAAATCTCCTGACCAGCTCGGTGCGTTCCTGCGGCGGCATGTCAGGCTCGGCCACAATGCCTGATTTACCACCGCCGTAAGGCAGGCCGGCCGCCGCGTTTTTAAGCGTCATGCCGCGGGCCAGATTGTGAACCCCAGCCGGGGTGATGTCGGGAAGCATGCGGATTCCTCCCATGGATGGGCTTCCCATGGCCAGATTATCCACCACCAGAAAGCCCCCGACTTCCAGGGAGGAGGCATCGTCCCACATAAAGGCAACCAGTCTGGGGCCAAGGCGGTCGCAATTGATTCCGATGCGGGAAAGAAGATATTCGTCAATATAGCCTAGCTCCAGAAAACACCTCGCGTTTTCCCGCTGGGTGCGATTTTCAATGGCGGTTTGCGGGATGTGCGCCATCAAATAAGCTTCCATATTCTTGGGTATCATCGATTTTCTACTCCATTTTATTTACCATTTACTATTCTGGTGTGTTTTTCAGATAATTAGTGTCAAAAAGATAAAGGGGCCGGAAAAGAGCAGCGCCTCCCGTTTGATGATCTCTTTCACGAATGCTGAGGAGCGGCACCGGGCAGAGGCGAAACCCGTTTCATTCTGGGTATGATGTTTACAAACATTCATCAGTTCTCTTCCTGTTAGCGCAACAGGTAATCAGCCAAGGTCTTGCGATCCGCATCGGAAAGCTTTTTGGTTTTTTCGATGTGACGCTTCATCAGATTAGCTTTTTCCGGCCGGACAATGGCTTCCGATTCCCCCTGCAAATATTTTATCAGCTGTTCTTTTTTGCCCTGATAAGCTTGAGAAATCTCAGTCAGGGACGGATTCACTTTTGAGGTGCTCTCTTTTTTATGGCATGAATTACAGCCCTGGGATTTAAAGACGATTTCCCCCTCATCCGCCCTGGTTGTATTTAGTGCCATGATTAACAGAATGCTGATGCACAAAGTACCGATTTTTATTATCACTGCCATCTCCTTTTTACTGAAAAATAAGTATCTTATTATCCGTAAAGCCAACGCTCCGATTAACCAACTTACCGGTTGGAGCGATCATGGCATTAACTTTGATCATCTTCTTCACGAACACTGAGCAGCGGTACCGGGCAATGACGAAACATCTTTTCAGCCTGAGAACCGAACAGTATGCCGGCGATATTGCTGCGCCCTTTTGCAAAAGGTACCCCCTTTTTGATCAAAAACCGATTGGGGATTCGGGTGCAGTTAGTCTCTTTCAACAGGCGCTGCATTTGCTCGGTACGATCATCTATGAGACCATTGATGTAATCTTTCAGCGATATCTTATCCGTGTGGAGCGTGATTTGATTGACCATATCAATATCCCGCTGATTGATGACGTTGACAAAAATCAGTTCCGAATCTAAGTCCTCCGCCAGACGACCTGCGTGATCCGTGATTTTAGCTGAAAATTCAGAAAAATCCACCGCGACCATGATTTTTTTAACTTTGCCCATTTTGCTTCCCTCCAGCTAATTTTGTAAGTATATGTTCGCTATTCGCAAAAATGTATCCATTCTCTCTAAAAAGCGCTTCATCTATTATTTGAATACCCCCCGCCGAGATTTTTTAATTCCTGATTGATGTGAAAGTCGCCTGGTTATCTTTTGAACTTTATTTATTCAGCCCACCGTGAGCGAACAATAAAAAGCGGGCGATCTACCCGGTTTAAAATGCCGGCGGCAACACTGCCGTAAAAAATGCGGGAAAGCCCTCCATATCCATGACTCGTCATCGCGATGAGGTCTACATCTTC
>WOR8_10007791_pt1 | contig 10210 bp, 7 predicted proteins | sample DeeMarSeWOR38_10_FD_19890 | JGI IMG/M metagenome (IMG submission 19890)
TAAACGATCAGATCCATTTCTATAAGATCCTTGTTGATGACACGCTGAAACAAAAGCTTCCTTTGAATATCTTTAAAAGTTCTCCCGGAGATCATTCTTCAACAAAATTTGAAACTCTTGATCTCAAAAGTGGCATTATGCCTATAACTGATTTCAGCAGAATTTATTCGCTTTATCATAGAATCTCTGATCCAAATACCCTCATACGGCTTGAAAAAATTTACCAGAAAGGGGAGCTGCACAAACAGGAATATGATGAGATGGTCCATTCTTACTCCTTCCTGATGGAAATGAGATTCAAAAGTCAGCTGGCTTCTATTTTAAACAATGAGGCCCCAAAAAATATTATCTCAGGAGAAGCAATTACCGAGATTGAGCGAAACATGATCCGCACCATTTTTGAACGGGTGGCCACATGTCAGAACCGACTCTATTCTGAAACCAAATGGAATTAAAATGAGGTGCTTGGTTTTTATTTTCTCTGTAAAACTCATTTATCTCCCTGCAAAACTTGTCCTCAATATATCTTATCACCATGTATTTACCGGATTTTCATATTTACCCCGAATTTTTATATTTTAACACCCATTAAACCGTTAAAAAATAATCCTTCCCCATATGTCTTCTCATTCTCCAATCTTGTCAGTTATCATCCCGGCTTATAATGAAGAAAAAACTATCCAGGTTGTTTTGGATAAGGTCGTTCAGGCAGATGTGGGCAATTTGCAAAAAGAGATCATTGTTATCAATGATGGCTCAACTGATCATACACGGCAGGCAGTTGAGGAATTCATAAAACGTAATCCTTCAGAAAAAATATATATTGAGAACCTTCCTTCTAACCGTGGCAAAGGGGCATCACTTCATCGTGGTATTGAATTGGCCGGGGGAGAGTACCTTATCATCCAGGATGCCGATCTGGAATATGATCCAAATGAGTACATTGATCTGCTTAATCCTATCCTGCAGGATCACGCTGATGTTGTATATGGATCCAGATTTATGGGAGCCCGGCCTCACCGGATATTGTTTTTCTGGCATACAGTGGGTAATCGTTTTTTAACCTTTTTGTCTAACATACTTACGAACCTGAATCTTACAGATATGGAAACCTGCTATAAGTGTTTCCGGACAGAATTACTTAAAGGATTGAGATTAAAAGAAAAACGGTTTGGTTTCGAACCCGAGATCACCGCCAAGATTTCAAGGATCCCCGGGATCAGGATCTATGAAGTGGGTATATCATATTATGGCAGAAAATATGAGGATGGTAAAAAGATTAAATGGAAAGATGGTTTCAGGGCACTTTATTGTATTTTTAAATACAACATTTTCAGTAAAAAGTAAATACCATGGTTCCCCCTGCCATGAAAAATGAAAAGCTGTGTCTGGCTTTCCTTTATGGTATTCTCCTGCTTTTTTTTCTTATTGTTTCCTTTTTATCTGAAGGTACTGCAGGAGGAGGGGATGATATTTCACATTATTTTATAGCAAGGGGAGCTTATAAATATCCTTACCTGTTTCTCGATCTTTGGGGAAAACCGGTATTTACATTTTTTACCGCTCCGTTTGCCCAGTTAGGTATCCATGGCATGCAGGCATTCAATATTATTACAGGATTATTAACCAGTTACTTCATCTTTCGTACCGCCAGGTTCCTTGATTACCCGAATGCCTGGATCATTATCCTATTTACCTGTTTAGCCCCGATGTATATGAACATGATGAATACCGGAATGACCGAAATCCTGTTCAGTTTTTTCCTTGTCATCGCCGCTTTTCTTTCCCTGAATGAAAAATATGTGGCTGCTGCTCTGGTTATTTCATTCCTTCCGTTTGTCAGGAACGAGGGTCTTATCATCATCCCTGTCTATTTAGTAGCCTTTTCACTTTACAGGAAATGGAAAGCCCTACCATTCTTATTTGCAGGCATCATATTTTACAGCATTTTAGGATATTTCTATCATAAAGATATCCTGTGGATCATTCATAAATGGCCTTATGGTAATACTTCTGTCATATATGGTACAGGAAATATTTTCTTCTATATAAGGATGTCCTACAGGATTCTTGGCGTACCATTGATCGTTCTGTTTCTGACTGGGCTCCTGGTTTATCTTTATCGATTAATAAAAGACTGGTCATGGAAACCTTCATCACAATTAACAGGATTTCTGTTAATCCTGGGGCCTCTTTTTGTTTATGTGGCAGGACATTCATATGCTTTCTGGAAAGGTACGGTCGGTTCAGGTGGCCTGATACGGTTTATGGCTGCCGTAATTCCTTTGGTTGCCTTGTATTGCCTGATAGGATTTAATTTCATTGATCAATATTTACTGAAAATGAAATGGATAAAAATTGTAGTATATACTATCCTGTTTTTATCCATTGTTTATATCCCATTTAACTACTACAAATTCCCCTACAGGCTAAACAGTGAGCAAGTCGTGGTGAAAGAAGCCAGTCAGTGGTTGAAAGAAAATGCACTGGATAAGGGTAAAATATACTATGTAGATCCACATATTCCTTTTTTTCTCAAGGCAGATTACTACAACAGATCCCTCACCCAACAGTTTCTTCCGGATCCTGAAAATCCGGATAAACAAATCCCTTCAGGAAGTTTTATAGCCTGGGATGCTCATTACATGGCTAATGAAGGTGGCGTTAAACTGGAGAATCTGAGTGAGAATGAATCTTTTCAGCTTATTACAAAATTTAAGCCTGAAAAGGATTTTAAAACGTTAGGTGGATATAGTTATGCTGTATATATCTTTAGAAAAAATTAATTACACGCTTTAAATGATAAAAAAGATATATTCCGAACTGAAAGACCTTTTAGACAAAGGCATTACGGAAGAACACAAACAATTTGGAAGGAAATATGCCAATAAGGCCAAGCATTTTATTGATGATACTTCAAAAGGAATGGAACAGGAAGCTATGGAAACCCGGGAGATGGCTCAGGCTTTTTTCCGGTTGCTTGAACACAAATTAAACTTAAATGAAAGGGATGACCCGCCAACAAAGGAGGAAGTAAGGGCAGCTATTTCACAACTGAAAGATGTGGGACGATTTTCGCTTTTTATAACTGCAGTGATATTACCTGGTGGTGTGCTTTCTCTGATTGGCCTCGAACTACTTGCAAAAAAATACGGAATAAAAAACTTCACCATTATACCTTCTTCATTCCGTAAAAGAAAAAGAAACCTTCCCGATAAAGTATAAGCTTTTCAAAAAGGTTTCCTTTGAGTTACTTCGCGATCGTCCGCCTGACCGATTGACCTCGGTCATTCGGGCAGGTTTGTGTAACTTTGTGATATTTTTATTTCTTTAATGTCTTGCCTTTTCTCTAATCTGCCTCCAATCATGTTCAGTTTTTGGCGGTGGTATTCGTTCATCCATATTTTTCTGTTTCAGCGAGAGGGCTTCTGTTGAACAGGATGTGACACATAATCCACAACCATAACATAATGATAAGTCTACCACACATACATTATTAACCATTTTCAATGCATTAAACAGGCACCTGTCAATACAGGTCTCACAACCCGAACACAGATCTTCATCAACAACAGCATAAAAATCTGAACTGGCAATGGAATGCTGGCTTCCATATTCCACCATTCCTCGAAGAATACCACATGAACAGGTACAACAATTGCAAATATAATTCACATCCTCCTGTGCATTATTGGCGGAATGCACCATCCCTTCCCTGTCTGCCTCTGCCAGAATATCCAGGGCCTCCTCTTTTGAAATTGTACGAATAGCATCTGTGCTTTCAAATGCTCCGGGACGCGTAGAAAATACCAGACAATTTTCTTTTGGATGATGACATCCTTTCCCGATCAATTCTTGCTGCACCCTGCAAATACAGTTTAACACACCCCAAGATCTGGCAGTGTCGAGATAGTTCGATGCTTTTTCATATGGCATGACATCTATGTTCACCGGAATGGTTTTTTCTACAGGAATAACCCTGTGTACTGCCGGTTTAATGATCGTTGCTTTATGGAAAGCCTCTTTATAATAAACCTCGAAAAGCTCAGCAAATTCCTTGTCAATCTGTGCATTCTGACGCTCGTAAATCCCAACAACAAAAGGAATAAGACAAAATGTTATCCCTTTCCCTTCTGTTCTCTTCAATTCAATCAATCCTTTTTTAACCATCCCCACCAACATTTTTTTTACATGGTCTTCATTCTTTCTGTTGTAATCTGCTATTTCCTTGATTGTCTTTGGTTCAAGACTAAGTGTTGAAGCCAGTTCGGCTTCTTCAGGACGAAATAGCTTTGCCAGGAGTTTCAATTCCACTCCGCTTTCGGTTTTAGGATACCCATTCGGAATTTTATCCAACTCTATTGCAAGTTTTTGATATGCAGGGTCCATAAGACGAATTGAATTACCTAAGTTTGATATAAACTTAGTATTATTTTTTTAAGTTCAATAATAGGAAATGGAATATTGGAACGATTGGGAAGCAGGGCACAGAGGTACACAGAGGAAAAGAAGAGTTTCACAGAGAAAATCTTCTGAGTAACCTTTCGTATTCTGTGGTTCTCTGTGCCCTGTCTTTTCTTAATTAATTCAATCATGTAATTGTTAAATACTGAAATTATTCACTAATATTAAAACAGTTTTATACCCTGTAGTTAAATATTAACTATGAAATTCCTGTTTTCTTTATGGCTGGGGTTGTTTTTTCTGATCCTTAATGCATCGGCTCAGGATGATATTGTCGTCTCAGGCAGGGTAATTGACAATGTATCAGGAGAAGCATTACCCTTTGCTTCCATTACTGTTACTGCGCCAGAAAACACTGAGGTAATTATCGGAGCTATTGCGAATGATGATGGGCGCTTTGAGATCCGTGGTATAGGGCGCGGCAATTATCTGCTCAATATTTCTTTTATTGGATACGAAACAATTGTTCAACCTCTGTTAATTGGAGAACTTGTTAACGCCTATGATATTGGCCGTATTGAACTGACTCCCTCAACCCGGCAACTGGATGAAGTCATAATCCAGGCACAAAAAACACTGATTTCATTAGGGGCAGAAGTTATCCCGTTCGTCTGTTGACCTGGGGTGCAGTAAAAAAATAATGAACGGAAAAGGAGAGATTTTGTTTTCATTCAGTGATATATTCAATCGTTTTGGAATCAGGCAGGAATTGCAAGGTGATGGATTTTCCGCCCTCTATGAAAATTACTTTGAAACACAGGTTGTCAGGGCTGGATTTAAATACAAATTTTAAAGATATTTTATATTATATTTCAATGACGTAAAGGGAATATCATATCGGTCAAAAGGCAAAAATATTTCCTTTGTGTAACTTTGTGATTTTATAACCCACCATATCCGCCTGGGGCGGAGACGGTGGGCTTTGTGCACCTTCCCGCCCGACTGAACAATTCAGTCGTTCGGGCGGGTGTGCTACAACTTTTAATTCAATGAAAAAAATATTTACATCAATTATTAAATATTTCATCGAAAGAGTCAAACGAAACAAATTTGTCCAGAACCTGTTTGAAGCCCCATTTGAATTGAACAAGTTTAATAAAATGGGTGATTTCAAAGATTCTTCAGGAAATACATTCGAATTGCTTGCCGGCCTGAGGACAAAAATTAAACCCGGTTGGCAAAATATGCTTAAAACAAAAAAAGCTGATATTACAAAAGACTACCTGGCTGCACAAAAAAGCAATGGATTGATTGCTATAAATAAAATCATCCCTATTCTTAATTCCCTTGGAAAGTCATTTAAAGACAGCACCGTTCTGGAAATAGGTTGTCATTCAGGCGCAACTTCCTATGCCATTGCCGAGCGTAAGGCCTCGGAAGTAATTGGATCAGAATTTTCGGGTTATAAAATACAATCTGTTAAAACAGGAAATGAAGGTGAGCAGGACCGGTTAATGGAGGTGAATGATAATTTGAAAAGAATACGGACCGAGTTGGCTTCTTATTTCAAGCATGCGGACAAGGTCAAATTCATTGATGATGACATTTGTAATTCAAATCTACCTCAAAATTCATTCGATATCATATGCAGTTGGGATGTCCTGGAACATCTGCATGATCCGGGACAAGCCTTCCATGCCATCTATAAGTTATTAAAACAGGATGGGATTACTATACATGAATACAATCCTTTTTTCAGCCTTAACGGGGGTCATAGTCTGTGTACCCTGGATTTCTTATGGGGACACATACGGTTAAGTGATTCAGATTTTTCAAAATACCTTGATGATGTAAGACCACAGGAAAAAGAAAAGGCATTATCATTTTACAGAAGCGGCCTAAACCGGATGACACTTTATGATGTAAAACAGCATTTACATCAATCCGGCCTTGAAACCATATCTATTATTCCCTTTACAAAAGAACAGCATTTAAAAATGGTTGATAAAGAAATATTGGACCAGTCAACCAACCATTATCCTGATGTAACCCTTCTGGACTTGTCCAGCCCAAGAGTCATTGTGATTGCCAGAAAATCAAACTAAGTCGCAAATTTATATCTCTTTGGACTTCTAAAACAAACCGAACAGTCTACTAGTCCTCAAGTCTGCGAGTCCTTAAGTCTGCAAGTCTACTCCTTTACCGTCAGCTAAAGAGGCTGTGTAAAAATAGAATAAATTTAATTATCTCCCCGAAAGCGGGGATCCATATCCGCTGGTTTACAATATGTTATGGATTCCCGCCTGCGCGGGAATGATGCTTGCTTCATGTTTTTACACAACCTGTAAAGCAAACAGCAAAGGAATATATATTCATTGATACATATCAGATCGCAAAGTTGCAAAGTCGCAAGGTTGCCCAGTCTGTTTCTTCCTGCTACTGCCACTGCTCCTACTGTTTTTCTTTGTGCCCCTTTGAGAAATATTTTGTGAATCATCGTGTCGCAGCTCTTAAAAATAAATGCTAACTTAGAAGTATCAACCCCATTATCAAATCACATCATGAAAAAAATCTATTCCCTCGCAGCTATTTTATTCTGGTTGTCTGCTAGTATATATTCTCAGGTTACTGAAATAACGGCTGATACGATTTATGAAAATTCTATCTGGTCTGATACGGTTATGATCATGAACGATGTCACCATAGATTTTGCCACTACAATAACAATACAACCCGGAACAGAAATTCAATTTCAGGGCTTTTATATGATCAATGTCAAAGGAAATATAAAGGCTTTAGGAACATCTGAAGACACCATAGTGTTCACCAGAAAGGATACATTGGGATTTCATGACGTGGAAAGTGATGCCGGAGGTTGGAACGGGATAGTTTTCGATGATTCAGATTACCAGATGTGGCAGAGTGATTCATCTCATTTTCGTTTCTGCAAATTTGAACACAGTAAATCAACTACAGAAGGAGACATGGTAAAGGGAGGAGTTTTTACGATAAAGGGATTCCCCAGGATTAAAATTATGAATTGTCTTTTTAAAAATAATGCATCCCGAACCAGCGGGGGGGCTATATTTCTTGAAGGGGATTTGGAACCAGAAATACATTTTTGTTCTTTTATCAATAACTCGGCACTTGATGGAGGGGCAATTAGTCTCAACGGTAAAGCAAGGTCTGTCATATATTATTGCCTCTTCTATAAAAATAACGCGCTTCAAAATGGTGGGGCAATCTTTTCCTCTAATGCCAAAGGAAACATTTTAAATTGTACGTTTAGCAACAATTCTGCAGAACATGGGGGTGCTATAACCCTTAACAGTTCAAGGGATAGGATAATTGGAAACTTAATTATCAATAACTATGCAACAGTTGCTGCGGGGGGTATTAAGGTTAGTGCGTCCTGGCCGGAATTCTATAACAATACAGTTTGTTTCAACCATGGAAATTGGGGTGGTGGGATTGAGTTCTGGAGCCTGTGTAATGCTGATTTCTTCAATAACATTATCTGGGGCAACACAAATTTCGAATCTTATGAATCCAATCAGGTAAGGATCAGTAGCTTAACCGCGACGCCAAATTTTTACAATTGCATTATCCAGGGTGGAACAGACAGCATTGAAGATTATCTTGGCCATTCTGCCAATATCATTACAAATGATCCCCAATTCATAATCCCCTCCCTTCAAACTGGTCTGGATGCGGATGGCCTGGATGCCAACCTGGAAGTGGAATCATTCAGCCCGGCTATCAATCAGGGTTCAAATGATATTAAAGAAGATCTTCGTATAGAAATTGATCTCAGGGGCAACCCAAGAATATTACATGGTATTATTGATATCGGAGCCTATGAAAAACAGCTTGGATCATTTGATGTTTCCGATACCATAAGAGAGCATACTACATGGATAGCCGATACTGTGAGGGTAAATAGTGATATTGTCGTCTTGGATAGTGTGATCCTGAATATAGCACCTGGAACCTACATTGAATTCCAGGACAAATATAAGCTGGAAGTGATGGGTACACTTCATGCCATTGGCTCAAGGGAATTCCCTATCACATTTTCCGTACATGATACCAACGGTTTCTGGAACCATTCTACCGACGAAGGATGCTGGGGAGGTATTGTGTTCGACAACAGTCAGTTTGGTGCAAATGCTGCCATGAACGATAATGATTCATCAAGACTGCAACATTGCATTATTCAATATGCCAAAAACAGGCAAAACAACTGGGATGCTCCAACTGGCGGTGCTTTGTTAATACGATATTTTTCAAATCTTGAAATATCCAATTGTACAATACAGTACAATCAGGCCGATAACGGAGGTGGAATTGGTATCGATATGTTTTCCCACCCTTATATTCATGATAATGTGATCTACAGAAATTTCGCGAAGAACGATGGTGGTGGTTTGTTCGTTGGTAATAATTCCAAACCAAGGATAATAAACAATTTTATATTGAACAATAAAACATACAATGAATATGGATTTCCAGGTGGAGGAGGTCTAAAGATATATATTGCAGATCCGATTGTTATGAACAATGTTATTTGTAATAATTATGCATCCAGAGGAGGGGGAATTTACATGGATGAGTCCAATCCTAAATTCCTGAACAATACCATCTGTAACAACCAGGCCAGTTTTGAAGGGGGAGGCATGTATTTATTTAAGTCCACACCCGATATCATTAATTCCGTTTTCTGGGGAAACAGTGCACCTAACGATGAAGATAACAAGAACCAGGCAATGGTATATGAAGATGTGAATTTTTACCATAACAATATCGAAGGGGGTATTGATCAGGTAATCCCCTGGTGGTATGATTACCATGGGGAGTATGTGGCAAATATCCAGCATGATCCCTGGTTTAAAAATCCAACTGTGGGTCCGGGACCCGATTTTGATGCACTGGCTGCAGACTGGTCATTAACTGATTATTCAGCTAATATTAACCGTGGTCATCCTGAAAGTTTTGCCTTTGGTATCCCGGATAAGGATATTGCCAGGAACAGAAGATTTAATTTTGATATAATTGATATCGGTGCCTTTGAAAACCAGGGAGAACCGGTGCATATAACCGGTGAACCGTTTAACCAGGTGGTATGTGTTGGAGAATCCGTGGAATTTAAAGTCGAAGTGGATGGAAAGGCATTATTCCAGTGGCATAAAAACGGGGATAAGATTGAGGGTGCAGATACCAATTTTCTGATCATTGATTCGGTTACACTTGAAGATGTTGCGGATTACATCTGTGTTGTCCGCAACGGATATGGTTTATTGCTTAGTAATAATGTCAGGTTAGAGGTAAATGCTGCACCAGAGATATTATTGCAAACCGAAAGCCAGTGGGTAAGGGAAGATGCCAGCCTGAAGCTTGAGATCCATGCACGGGGTACGGAACCTGTTTTCTACCAATGGTTGAAAAATGGTGTTCTGATCCAGGAAGAAAGAATGCCGGATTTCAGGATAAATAGTATGGATTATACAGATGAAGGAACCTATGTTTGCCGGGTATCAAATGTATGTGGTGACAAGCTCACCGCTCCCATTACCCTGTTTGTTGCACCCCAAATATGTATGGTAACAGTGGATCCTGAAACAGGAGACAACCTAATTATCTGGGAAAAAAGGGGAATAGCACCAATAGTTGGTTATAACGTATACAGGGAAAGCATCGTGGCCGGTGAATATGATTCCATAGGACATGTTCCATATGATTCTATCAGTTATTTCCTTGATACAATCGCAGACCCGGAAACACAGGCATATATTTATAAAATTACTGC
>WOR8_10008990_pt1 | contig 10210 bp, 6 predicted proteins | sample DeeMarSeWOR38_10_FD_19890 | JGI IMG/M metagenome (IMG submission 19890)
GTAGAGTTTACATGATAAAGTGGCATAACATTTAGACATACATCATGCTCGTTAAATCCAAAGTCTATTGCGTTTATTAAAAAGAATGCAATGTAGGATTCATGTGAACGAACAACACCTTTTGGAATACCTGTTGTACCTGATGTGTATAAAATTATCCATGGATCCTTACACTTGAAATCAAGGTTTGGTTCTGTATCTGGTGAGTCCTTTGTAAACTCGTTATATTCTATGTATCCTTTTGTTTTCTTACCAACAACAATGTACCTGTCCGATGGAATATTTGTTAGTTCATTTTTTATCGAATCAATAATAGGGGTAAACTCTTCATGAACAATGAAGGCTTGAGCATCTGAATTATCCATTAAATTCAATATCTCTCTACCAACAAACCTGAAATGAACTGGAACAACAACAAGACCAGTTTTTGCAGCAGCTAAATATGCTTCCACAATCTCAATACTGTTTTCAAGAAGAACTGCAAACTTATCTCCCTTTTCAAGTCCAAGATTTAATAAACTATTTGCAAGTTTGTTTACTCTTTTATTCAACTCAGGATACGTTAAACTAATATCTTTATCTTTTAAGGCAATGTGATTTGGGAACTTCTTCGCATTCATCTTAAGCATTTGTCCAAGGTTTAACCAGCAAGCCATCATTTTTTCCTCCTACAAATTATAATTAATGTCATTTCTTACCCTCAAGTTGTTCAATAAAAGCCTCAACATTTGTCTGAAATTGTTCATCAGAAAGGCATCTAAGATCATTTAAATCCCCATTTACAACAAGGTTTGGTATGCCTGTTTTTTCCTCTAATCTTTGTGGCATACCATATCGACTATTTGTATTATGAGCACAGGATTTTGAATCATGAAAAATAATCCCATCAATTTTAAAGAAATCCATCATTTTCTTCAAATATTTCTCTTTTGCTTCATCCGCTCTTACGATAAATAATTCAGTATATGCTTTTGCCATACTATTGAATGGGTCTGATGCATTAAAACTTGTGAAAATCCAACTGTTACAATAAGTAGAGGCAACAATACATGCTTTTTGATTTGCGAATAATTCAGAATGGGCCCTAAGCCTTCCCCAGATCGGCATTCCATCCCAGTAGAGTCTGAATTGTTCTCCTTCTACTGCACCTTCGTGATTTTTAATTCTTTCTTTTAATTCTTTCAATAATAATTTGTAATAATCTACTGCCTGTTGTGTACCTCTGAATACCACAGCAGGTGCCATTTGAATAGCCCCGTCAAAAAATGAAATAGGAGATGGGATATTAGATGCAATATCCAATACTTCTTTCCATAGATCAGAGCATTCCCGTGACAATAATAATACCTTTTTAAGTTCAGATATATCAAATATATTTCCAGAGATTTTTTCTAAAGGTTTTATTAATTCTTCCATTTGTTTCGCATTAGATTCTATTAGAGTTTTTGTAACTTCATTTACACCTCTGTGTGTATGTATTCCAAGTAAGGGAACTTTAAACTCTTTTGCATAAAACCCCATCCAATCCTGGACATCTCTACATTGATTAGTGTTAAAAGCTACAACATCAGGTTTTGGTATATTTTTGATGCCATCATAAGCTTTTGAAAGAGGGGTGACCTTTTTTAGATAAGCACCGATATCAGAAGTTAAATACGAACAAACCTCAGGTGAATAACCGATTGCATTTGCATATGGAATTAAATCAGTGGCCATGCGAGTGGCTCCTAACATGGCGCCATGATTTTCAGGAAAATATACATAAAAACCAAAACTTCTTAGAAGTTCAGCTGGACCAACACTTGTACACCATGCAACCTTTTTATTTTTGTTTTTTGAGGCAGAATCAAGCTCGTAATAGTAATCTTTCAAAATCTGTTTCATTTCATTTGTTGTAGCAATTTTTTTTCGAGCTGGTTTTTTTGCTTCAGCGGCCATTTCTCCCCCAATAAAAGTATAAACAGATAATACACCCGAATAAAAATATATCTTATTATTTTTTTTTATTTTTTTAATGTAGTGATTTAGATATTCAATTTCTATCTCATAATTCATATCTAGAATAAATTAAGTTAAACATAGGTCTCATTTTCTCTTTTTTTAATATTATATCTGGAAAATATTTGAAAAGAGCTTTGATATCAATTATCAATTTTATTTGTACATCCGTATCCTATAATTATTTGAATAATAATCAAAAAAATATCGTCCTTTTTAATTATTAAATTATTGCTTTTCCTATAGGAAAAGCAATAATCATTTTTCATTTTTGTTTTGATAATATTAAGGATAGTGTGGTTTAATTTTGCTTATTTACAACAAGTTTTTTATAGGTGAACATAATATTTTACATATTCATATCCTTCAAAAAATTTTACAATATCTCCTTAACGCATTATGTAAATTAAGATGAATTTTAAAATTGTCAAATTTTTATCTTTTTTTGTATATCTGATTAATCAATCCCAAAAAAGATATAATATGTCAAAAGATTATTTTGCAGGTATTGATATTGGAACATCATATATCAAAGTCATAATTATAAATGAAAAAAATAATATTACAGGTTTATTTATTGGTAGGACAAGGGCCGATTTAAATAAGTCTATTAATGATAACTTTAAAGGTGCTCTTACTAGTGCAAATATTTCTAGAGACTCAATAAAACATACCACTGCAACAGGTTTTGGACGAAATAATGTACCTTTTGCTGATAGTGTAAAAACTGAAATCAGCGCTCATGCAAAAGGTGCTTATCACTATTTTCCCAAAAAAATTACAGTTATTGATATTGGAGGTCAGGATACAAAGATAATTAAAGTTGATTCCCAAGGAAAGACAATCGGTTTTAAGATGAATAGAAAATGTGCTGCAGGAACTGGATCCTTTTTAGAAGAAATCGCATACAAGCTAAACATCCCTATAAGTGAGATGAATGCACTTGCATTAAAATCGTCTAAGGAAACGGCTCTAGGAAGTTTTTGTACAGTTTTTGCATCCACAGAAATCCTTTCAAGAATTAAAGAAGGTGAAAAGACCGAAGATATGGTTAAAAGCGCATTTGAATCTGTAGTAAAACGAGTAATTGAGATGGATACCTTGGAGGGTTCTGTTGTTCTCACCGGCGGGGTGGTTAAGTATAATAAAATCATTGTAAAAATTTTAGAAAAATACATTGAAAGTAAGATTTTAACTCCACCAGATCCACAATTAAATGGTGCCTTTGGCGCTGCATTGTTTGCAAAAGAACATGGGTAATAATATGCTTGATTATGATTTTCCACCCTATCGACCGCCCAATGAAGCAAATTCTGCTCTTATACGTGCGTCTAGAGGCTGTCCCTGGAATAAATGCTTGTTTTGCACTATGTATAAAAGTATCAAATTCAAACCCAGATCCTTTGAAGAAGTAAAGAAGGATATCGATAATGCAACAAAGATTTACAAAGGAGCCAAAAAAATTTTTATTGCAGATTCTGACAGTCTTACTATGAAAAAAATTGATGAAATAATTAAACATATAAAACTTCGTTTTCCAGATGTTAATCGAATTACATCATATGCTCGAGCAAAAACATTAAAAAATCTAGGTTCAGAGCGTCTAAAAAAAATTAAGCAAGCAGGTCTTACAAGAGTCCATGTAGGTCTAGAATCAGGAGATAAACAAACCTTAGATTTCATGCAGAAAGGATCAACTCCAGAGGAGATGATATTGGGAGGTAAAGCAGCAAAAGATGCTGGTCTTGAACTATCTTTTTATATTCTGATTGGAGCTGGTGGAAGAGATAGAATTAAGGAGCATGCAATTGAATCTGCTAAAATTTGTAACGAAGTAAATCCTGATTTCATAAGGCTTAGAACACTTGTAGTTCAGCGTGGATCACTTTTGGAAGAAAAGATGAAAAAAGGTTATTACAAACCAACATTGCCGATAGAGAAGCTTCAAGAAGTCAAGTTTTTTATTGAAAATCTTGAGGTAACTGATTGCGAGCTTGCTTCCGATCATTTTACAAATTATCTTTGGGTGAATAATGAGATTGTCTATAGAGGTGTTTATGGATTTCTTCCTCAAGATAAAAAAGACATGTTAGATACAATAACTCAGACCCAGGAGTTTTTAAAAATCACTGAAGGTGAAATATTAGATGCCACCATTCTTTATGATAGAGGTTTGATACATTCTCTATGAAATTTTCATCCCCCACTAATTGGCATAAAAAACAAAATCTCATCACCGTTTTTAAGTAATGTATCCACTCCATTCAGGGCTGGTAGTGGTTTATCGTTTATAAATATACAAATATATTCTGTTAATTTATTATTATCTTTAAAAAATTCTTTTTTAAGTTTTGGATACTTTTTTACTAAAAATTTGAGAAGATCATTTAGGTTTTTTCCCTTGAAATCTATCTCAAATTCACTTGTACCAACAACTTCTGAAAAAGGTCGTAATAATTTTATTTTTACTTTCATTAATTATTGGGTTATTTAAATTTATTTTATTAATTTTACTATTAATTTATTTATTAAATATTACATTTATAATATTATTCGTAACCTTCTTTTAAATCTATCTCATTTGCTTTAACACATTTACCTTTAATTTCCTTTAACTTGAGATAAAGATAATAGTCGCTTGAGATAACAAATGGATGTTGAAGATTACCTTTTTCAAACTCTTCCTTTAATTCATTATTAATTTCATTAAGAAGCGCATCTGCTGTTTTATTGATTACTAAATCCACAAAATCCTCGATAAAAACATTTTTTTTATCACTGTGTTTTTCGTACCAGTCTAGAGCTTCCTTTAAAATTTTGTCTTTCATATCGAGTCTTCCTTACCCACCAAAACCCATATATCGTTATCATTTATAAATCTATTATTTTTAGTCTTGAATTTTTCAAATTTGTTAGAAATAATATCAAACTTTTATATTTATTTTTAAAAAATACTGAATGTTACAAATTACAACAAATTAAAATATATTTGGTATAAAATTGTACAATAAGGTTTATATATCACTATTCATATATTTAAAAAATGTGATAAGATGGTAACTATCAGCCATGTTGTCAATAAAATTATCAATGAAAATATATATCTGCAAGAAGCAATAGGTAAGGGGATAGCATCTTATGGTTCTGTAGCGAAACAACTAAAACCAGATATAGAGTTTGAGCTTAGAAAGAAAGTTGCTCATTATGCAATCGTTGCAGCAATTAGAAGATACTCGGAAAAACTGAGTGTTAGATTTAAAGAGATTAAATTTCGTTCAAATACATCAGAGGTAAACCTAAAAACAAATGTGATTGACCTTAGTGTTCTTCGAACACCAAGCATTTTTGATAAATTAAAGCGAATTTATGATCTTATAAAATTCGAAAAGGGAGATATACTTCACATAATTTATGGTAGAAATTCGGTAAGCATTGTAACAAATGAGCGTTATAAAGATCAAATATACAATTTTTTAATAAATGAAAAAATCTTGAATTTCAAAGAAAATCTAGTATGTTTATCTTTTTCAATAGGAAAGGAGTTAATAGACACACCAGGAGTTCTTTTTACAATTGTTAGAAATTTTGCTTGGGAAAATATTAACATTATAGAAGTAATCTCAATTGATATGGAAATAACTTTTATAGTTAAAGAGGAAGACGCTGTAAGAGGATATAAAGCTTTAGAAAGACTGATAATTCCCTCAAAATAATAATATTAGGTAAACTATATAAAAATTGTATCCTAAATTATTTACAAAAGTAGATAATAAAAATCTAGATTATTATTTAAAAATTAAATTTTAATTTTTTTTTGTTTAATAAATAACTATATAAAAATAAAAATTTTAGTACAATAATTCAATTTTATTTTTTTTATTTTTTTTTATTTTTTTTCAAATATAAAATGTATAATTTATTAGTTACTCCTTAATTTCTTCTTATTAATTTTAAAAATTTAGTATTTACAAACCATTATAAGTGCTTATATTAGAAATAATATATTATTTCTCAATTTTAATGAGAATTTATATACTTTTTAGTAAAAAATAAATAAATAAACCATCAATATATAAAAAGGAAAGATTTTTAAAGTAGCGAGTCATTTAGGGTATTACCTTTTGGGGAGGTGAATAATGAAAACAAGAGATAGACCCAATTTTAGAAAGAAGCTAGTTAAACCAACGACTATCTCGGTAGCAGTGGTAGTTGCAGCTATTATGATTCTTAGCGCAATACCAACAATAGCTACCCCAGTAAATACAACGAGAATGAATAAAATAGAAAGTATAGAAATAGAACCAACACAAACAGCTCCATTAGATCCAGCTGGTTTACATCCATCTATGCAAAATAAAATGATGGCTAAATCACAGGGAACCTCAATTACTCAGCCTTTAGGTCCTCTATCTGATGATGGATACTTGTATGCGTGTAACGCACAATTATTGGAAGTCAATAGATGGCCACTCGATGATCCTAGTAATATAGAATTAATTGCAGACGCAGATTTTACCTATTTCCTAGCAGGAGGAGATTGGACTTGTGATGAAGAATGGTTTGGATGTGAATATAACACTGGCGGCTTATGGAAGATAAATCCAGATACTGGTGAGCAGGAAAATATCGGCGGTGGCGGTACAGTTTGTAACGGTTTGGCATGGGATCCTGTTTATAATAGGCTTTATGGTGTAGGAACCGCCCTATATGAATATGATCCTGAGACTGGTGAGCAAGAATACATAGGTAGCCATGGCATATCTGATACCTTAATTAGTTTAGTAATAGATATGGATGGTGTCGCCTGGGCTTATGACGTTAAATTCAGTGGTAATGGTAAACTGTATAACATTGACCTAGAAACTGGTGCAGCAACAGAAGTTGCTGACATGGGCCAAAATCTATGCTATGCACAAGACGGTGCTTATGACCGAGATACTAACACAATGTATCTGGCTGCTTGTAACGCCAACGGTAACTTCTGGTTTGCGTACTGGGATTGGGACGCCGAGGAAATTGTAACGATTGGTACCTTGGCTAATGAATATGCATGTGCGATGGTTAGGGCACCATGTGAACCACCAGAACACGATGTTGGTGTCAAGGCTATCTTAAAGCCAACTGAATCTGGTCATGCAGTCCCAAGTATGGATATGGAACTATTAGTGAAAAACTATGGTAACAATACAGAAACCTTCGATGCACAGATGGAAATTATAAAGTGTGAAGATTCTGGTGAATTCTTATTAGATGAAGACTTCAGTGATGGAGTTCTTCCAGAAAACTGGACAACTGATTTCTGGAATATTCAATATTCAAATATGGCTAGCGGAACAGCACCAGAGGCAAGAATGTACAATTACGATCAGTACTATGGGGGGCAATCCTATGATAATTATATTATGACTTGTCCATTTGATGCTACTGGTTGGGAGAAAATAACAATGTCTTTCAGATGGGCATCTGATTGTAATTATCCGCAATACGCAAACTTTTATATTAAGTGGCGAAGGAATGATACTAGTCCTTGGAAAGATCTCTCACCTTGGGATAACCCACTTGGCGAAGAATCCGAAGGTGATTTGTACGAAATCGACTGTTATGGATTCGGTCAAGAACTAGGAGAAGGCTTCCAGATAATGTTCCAGTATATAGGTTATTGGTCATATTTCAACTACTTCTGGCTTGATGATGTAAAAGTTGAAGGTTGTGGTGGTTGTGCCGAGTATGCTGAACTTGCCGAGGATATAACCCTTGCACCAGGTGAAGAAACAACTGTTGTATTGCCTGGATGGCAACCAAGTGAATGGCATAATGAATCCTTCCAGGATACATGGGAATACTATCCAATACATGGATTTACAATCATGGAAGGAGACCAAAGACCAAAGAACAATGACAAATGGTTTTTACTTGAGCTGTATTATCCGTTTTTCTATGACATTGGAATTACAGAAATTGGTTCGCCATCAGAGGGAAGATCAATTCCAGGACAAGTATTTGATGTAGAAGCAACTATAACAAACCTTGGACAATTCCCATCATGTTGCATCGGTATTGACATTGCTATAGGTCAAGATGTAATTTTAGGTAGCTTTGTAAATGAAGGTGAATGGCCAGGTGAAACAAATCCTTATGGATCTGGTTATCAGACATATTTCCCAGGATATGACAATGGTTGGAGAGATCAACACAAAGCAATTGCATATTACTATGGTTTTTGGCGTTATACCTATGGTTATGCAGGAGGAGAAGAACCTACTGAAGCATATATGCCATATTACTATGCTAGAGCAGACTATAAATTCGTTTCAGGCGTGTTTGACTCGACCGGTATAGAGTATTTAGACTTCTATTTCAAATCATATGTAAACCACTATTCTGGTTCTGGACTATATGCACTTGAGGCAGGATACAGTCATGATGGAGTAAATTGGTATGCATGTTGGCATGTAGAACCATCCAGTACTCAAAATTGGGATGTAAAACTAACTATTCCAGGTGATTCAGCGACAACATACGTTGGATTCTGGGTTAAAGGAGATCCATACTATTTCAACTATTGGTGTATTGACGATGTATATCTAGAGTCAATTGAGTTTGTATTAGAATGGGATGACTTTATGTGCCAGGGTGACGATTTAGAGCCTGGAGAATCCAGAACTTTCTATTTCGATCAATGGACACCTGAAGCCCTATTATCAGAAGAAACTCAATATGGACTTCGATATAGAGCAATATCAGAAATCGATGTGGAAGTAGATCAGAATCGTGGTAACGACCTATTGTCCACAGAATTCGCCCTTGACTTCTGGCACGACTGTGGTATCGATAGAGTTACATCACCTGCCGATAACGGTAGAGGAGAACTTCTATGGACTCAAGGTCCGGGAGCTATTTACCCTGCCATTGCGTCACAACTTGCTGAAAATTACCCGTTCAACGCGCAGGTCGCCGATGACTTTATGCTAGAATCAAATGCAGGAATTGAAAACTTTGTCTTCTGGGGAGGTTTCTGGAACGGAAACCCTGTTGACCCAATGGATGTCAAAGTCATTCTATACGCGGACGATGGTGGCAAACCTACAGGTTCAGGTATGAGTACTCCTGAAGACACAGCTTTGTATATCTGGGAGATAGACGGAGACAATATCGAAAGTGAAAATGTAGGTGGTATGTATTACAAATATAATGCACCCCTTGATCCACCTTATGCATGTGAGGGCGGTGTGCACTACTGGATTGTTGCCCAGGCATGGCTCGGTTTCCCACCTCAGTGGGGTTGGGCTGCACATGGCGAAGGTGACAAACTAGACCATTCTTGGCAAGGTTTCCCAGTATTGGGTATGAATTTCTGGACTGACCATGGATACGGCGACGTGGGTTTCGAACTTTATGGATCACCTGGTGGAGCACCTGGTATAAGTGCTTATATCCAACCAGGAACTAAAGCCATTAGTGCCGTTGCGAAAAACTATGGGACGTTTAAAGAACTAGATCTGACTTGTACTGCTGAAATCTGGGAGTACATAACTGACCCAGAAAACGGAACACAACAATATACTGACGAAATAACTGATATAGACCTTGATACACCACTAGGTGGCGAAGTACCACTAAACTTCGATCAGTTTACCTTTGCATATGAAGGTAGATACGGTCTGTTCTTGGAAATGCCAGATGACAACGATGATTTCACCGGTAATAACAAAAAGAGCTGGGGAATCGGAGTTGACGACACAAAACCAGTATCAAACCACACACTTATCCCACCAACTCCAGACGGTGAAAACGGTTGGTATGTAAACGATCTTGAAGTATATCTACAAGCAATGGATCCAAAAAAGATGGATGTATCTTCTGGAGTAGACATGATCAAATACAAGATTAACAATGGTGCCGAAGGAACAATTGAAGGAGATGGAATAGTTACTGGATCATTCTTTATAACCCAAGCACACGATAAAGATGACGTACTAGTTGAGTACTGGGCTATCGACAATGTTGGCAACGTAGAAACCCATCATCAATTTACCGTTGATATGGACCAAACAGATCCAACAGTTGACCTTACATATGAAGTTGTTTCAGGTAACCCAATACAAGGGTGGCTAATGCGCTTCACAGCAACAGCAGCAGATGCAACAAGTCTCATGAACCGTGTTGAGTTCTTCCTAAACGCAGGACATCAATCAACCGTTTCAGGATTAGG
>WOR8_10007793_pt1 | contig 10209 bp, 6 predicted proteins | sample DeeMarSeWOR38_10_FD_19890 | JGI IMG/M metagenome (IMG submission 19890)
GATCGGCAGATGAAATGTCACTTTGAACAGACGCCAAGCGGTCGATGGCCGGCCATTTTCCTTCCCGGTCGTGGTGTAAAAATCCTTTGACGCCCGTCAACCGGACCGCATCGATAGCCAGATTTTTCTGTTGCGACAGTCGTGCATTTTCGAATTTGACTTCCTGGATACGAAGCGGAGAGGGATCTGCCTCAGATGGTGGCCCGGCCTCAGACTCCGCGAACAGTGCCAGCCCGTTCAATACGATGCCCGATACGTTGATCACATTTAGGCCATCAATTTTGATCGTCTGCAGGTCGAATTGGTTTGTATTGAGCAAACGCTGGTTTATATCAGACTGCAGAATTTGAATGTCTTTAACAGTGACGTCCCCTTCAGCCTTGAGCGCAGAAAAATCATTTGTTTTACCGGTATCCAAGCGCCCTTTCCAGGACAATCCCTGGTGTTCAAATTTGAGCTTGCGGCCCGGCAGGCTCATTTGTAAATGGCCACTGTCGAGGTTTCCATCTGTCAAGATTCTGCGGGCCTCAGTTTTTGTCTCTGAGAAAATTTGCAGCGCACCCTTCCATGTGAGTTTTTCTTCAGCCAGATTTAAATCCGGTGATTCCATCTCTAGATCAATGAGATCTATCTGACCGTCGGTGTTTATTTTTTGGGCGGTGGTATCCCGAGCATAGTCGATTTTGCCTTTCCAACTGAAATTGTCTTGATAGACTTTGAGATTCTCATTTTTAATTTCAAAGCTCAATTTGGATCCGTTCACCTGACCGTCTGCGATAATCTTCTGACTTTCCGCTTTTGCTGTCTGGGAAACTTGTATTGCCCCTTTCCAGCTAAGCTTTTCTTCCGCCAGATTTAAACCCGGCGATTTCAATTTAAGATCAACGAGCTCTATCTGACCATCTGCGCTGATTTTCATGTCTTCTTCAGATTGGGCAAGATTCACCCGAACAGCGCCATTCCAGGCCAGATTTCCCTTTGATAAATGCATGTCCGCCATCTGGGCATGGAGCTGATGAAGTTTCACAGATCCTTTCTGAAAGTGGCTGATACCGCTGTCGGCGGCTTGACGCGTTTCAATGTTCAGGTCGAGGTCCAGGCGGCCCGTGAGTGTTTTGAGATGCGGTTGCAGTAGCTGACTAAATGGTTTGAGTGTCAGACCGTCTAATTTGATCTGGCCGGCAGCCAAAATTTCGCTGCCGAAGGGCGAAACGACCAGCTGTAGCTGCATTGGAGCATCATTGAGTTTTCCGGTGAGCTCCAGACGAGCGCTGTCCTCATACAACCAGCTGGTCAGCTTTGAGATTTTCGCCTGTTCGATTGCCAGGTCGGATTTGAGCTTAGTGCTGATTAATTTAATGGTGCAATTTGTGGCAGTGGCCTCCTGAAAGGAAAAGCCCCAGGAATCAGGCGCGGTAGATGCTTCCTGTGTTGGTAAGGTAATGCCGCCGATTTGCCAGTTGCCGTTCTCAAGTTGTGCGACGATGAGTTCAAGATCGTTGATCGTAAAACGCTCCAGCACGAATCGTTTGCGGATAAACGGTGTCCACTCGATTTTAAAGGCTGCTTGCGGAATCCTAAGCACGGTCTGGGCTCCGATAATAACCGTTAAGTTTGTCAGGGTCATGCGGCCGGTAAGCGGATTGAAGTCCACATCCTCCAGCTTTACCTGATCCGCCCCCTGGTCTTGGAGAAAGGCTTCGATCCCGTAATCGATGCCCACCGGCAGCATGCTGAAAAACAAAACCACCAGTAACACAAGGCCAAGCAGGATCCAGAACCAGACCCGATGAAATATTTTCTTTTCGGGATCCTTGCTTTCTGAAGATGTGTCTTGCATTGGAAAGGCTTTCTAAATGCTAAATCAAATGTGGGCTTTTATCACTAATTATAAAATGTTCTGATGAATTAAAACTCTGAAAGGTCTGGATAATTTAAGTGTCGGCTGTTTGTGCTCCAGGTTCCTCGGCAACTTCTTTAGGCTTGCGCTTGAATTCACTCAGACGCTGGAAGATAACAAAAAAGACGGGTACGAAAAGGACCGCCAGAACGGTGGAGGCTGTCATGCCGCCCATTACCGCGGTGCCCACGGCCTGCTGGCTGGCCGACCCTGCGCCCGAGGCGAAGACCAAAGGCAGCACGCCAAAAATAAACGAGAAGGCGGTCATCAACACCGGCCGGAATCGCAAACGGGCCGCCTCGGCGGCAGCTTGTACGATGTCTTTGCCCTCGGCGCGCAGCTCCCGGGCAAATTCCACGATCAAAATGGCGTTTTTGCTGGCCAGGGCAATCAGAAGCACGATACCGATCTGGGTATAAAGGTTGTTGTCAAAGCCGCGCATCATCAGGGCAATGGCCGTCCCCAACAGGGCCACCGGAACGGCCATGATGATGACCGCCGGGCTGGACCAGCTCTCGTATTGGCCGGCGAGCACTAAAAAAACCAGGGTCAATGCCAGGGCGAAAATCAGGATGGCTTCACCTCCCACCTGTTTTTCCTGAAACGATATGCTGGCCCATTCAAAACCCATGGAGGGGGGTAGTTTGGTGTCCGCCATTTGTTCCATCAGCGCCAGGGCCTGGGAGGAGCTGTAGCCCGGGGCCGGCGCACCCCCGATGGTGGCGGCCGGGTACAGGTTAAAGCGAAACATGACTTGCGGTCCCAGTGTATTTTCTATATCCACCAGGGTGCCGATGGGCACCATCTCGCCGCTGTTGTTGCGCACCTCCAGCTGACTGATATCTTCGGCCTGGATGCGAAACTGGGGTGCGGCCTGGACCTTGACCTGAAAGGTGCGGCCGAATTTGTTAAAGTCGTTCACATAGGCGGAACCCAGGAAGGCCTGCAGGGTGCCGAAAACGTCGTTCAGTGGAATATCCTGGGTTTTGGCCTTGGTGCGGTCCACATCGATAAACAGCTGGGGCACATCGGCCCGAAAGAGCGTATACAAGCCTGTTAGGCCGGACTGGGCTCTACCATCTCGAACGATCTGCTGGGCCCATTGCTGGAGCTGGGTGGGACCGACACCCCCGCGGTCCTGGAGGCGAAAGTCAAACCCTCCGCTGGTACCGAGGCCCTGGATCACCGGCGGCAAGACTGTAAAAATCATGGCTTCCTGGATTTGATTAAATTGGCCCTGAAGTTTTGCCAGAATCACATCCTGCTGTAAGCCTTCATCCTCGCGTTTGGCGCGGTCCTCAAAGACAATGTAAAGGGCACCGGCGTTGGAGGCATTGGTTTCATCCAAGGCTGAAAAGCCGCCGATGGTGATCCAGTCCTGCACGCCGGGCGTCTTTGAAATGATGGCATCCATTTTTTCAACCACTTCGCGCGAGCGCTGCTGGGAGGCGGCATCCGGCAGCTGGTAGGCGGCAATGGCATACCCCTGGTCTTCAATGGGTAAAAAGCCGGTGGGGATCGACAGCAAACTCCAGCCCGAAACGACAATCAGACCAACGTAGATCAGTGCCATGAAGGCCGTACGCCGTACCATTTGCCCCACAATGCCGGCATATCCTTTTTCACTCCAGCCATATCCGCGATTGAAGGCACGGAAAAAGATATTTTGCTTCTTATTCGGATCCCGGGGGCGCAACAGCAGTGCGCACATGGCAGGGCTCATGGTCAGGGCGTTGATGGAACTGAATATGGTGGCGGTGGCAATGGTCAGGGCAAACTGCCGGTAAAGCTGGCCGGAGATGCCGGGCAAAAATGCGGTCGGCACAAAAACGGCGACCAGGACCAGCGTGGTGGCAATGATCGGGCCGGTGATCTCGGCCATGCCTTTGATAGCGGCTTCTTTGCCGCTCAGCCCCTCTTCCATTTTTTTGCTGACGTTTTCCACCACCACGATGGCATCGTCGACCACAATCCCGATGGCGAGCACCAATCCGAACAGAGAGATCATATTGATGGAAAAACCCAGGGCCGCCATGGCAGCGGCGGTGCCGATCAACGACACCGGAATGGCGATACCGGGGATAATCGATGCCCGCCAGTCGCCCAAGAAAATGAAGATGACGATAAAAACGATGATGGCGGCCTCGATCAGGGTCTGATAAACCTGTTGAATGGATTCTTCGATGAACAGCGTCGTATCAAAAGGAATGTCCCATTCCAGCCCCTGGGGAAAGGCCTGACCCAGCCGCTCCATGGTGTTGCTAATGGCCTGGGCGGTTTCAAGCGCATTGGCGCCCGGCAAAGGATAGACGGAGATGCCGGCGGCTTCTTTGCCGTTGCTGGCAAAAAAGGTGTTATAGCTTTTGGCGCCCAATTCCACCCATCCGATGTCCTTGACGCGCGTCACACGGGTGCCTTCGGCGGTTTTGATGATGATATCTTCAAATTCTTCGGGCTCGGCAAGGCGCCCCAGGGTGTTGATACTCAATTGAAAGTCCTGGCCGGCAGGGGCCGGCGGCTGACCGATCTGCCCCGCGGCCACCTGAACGTTTTGCTCCTCAATGGCGCGGATCACGTCCTGGGTGGTCAGATTCAGCGCTTTGAGGCGGTTGGGATCCAGCCAGACGCGCATGCTGTAATCCTCGGCGCCAAAGACGCTGAGGTCGCCGACGCCTTTCTGGCGCAGCAACTCGTCTTTGATGCGCAGGGTGATATAATTATGGATGAAAAGGCTGTCATAGCGCTCATCCGGCGAGCTCATGGCAATGAACAGAAGGATGTTGGCCGAGCGCTTTTTAACGGTCACCCCTTCGCGTTTGACCTCTTCGGGCAGTTTGGGCATGGCCGTGTTGACGCGGTTTTGAACCAGCACCTGGGCGATATCCACATCGGTGCCCACCGCAAAGGTAATGTCCAGCGTATAGGTGCCGTCGTTGGCACTGGTGGAAGCCATGTACAGCATGTTTTCGACACCGTTGACTTCCTGCTCGATGGGGGAAGCCACCGTTTCGGCCAGAACCACGGCATTGGCGCCCGGATAGGTGGTTCTGACCTGCACGATCGGCGGGGCGATCTCGGGGTACTGGGCCACGGGCAGCGTACCGAAGGCCACCGCCCCGGCAATAACGATCACCAGAGATAACACGGTGGCCAGAATGGGCCGCTCGATGAAGACTTTTGAGATCATGCGCGAACTTTCTCCTGCTAAGTCGCTATCAATAATGTGATTGCCGTTCGGAGACGGTTTTTAACCACGAAGAACACGAAGGTCACAAAGGTTTTAAAAGTATTTGTAAAATGTAATCTTTTTTATTCTTTGTGCCCCACGCCCGCCATGCGATGCCGCAAGGCGAGGCGGGCGGGTTTGTGGTTAACACATTTGCCTGGGTTAAGATGTCTTTGATTCGTCGGTAGAACTCTCTTCTGACTCTTTTGCCGGTTGCGCTTCATTGGCAGGTGTCGCGGCCTCGCCTTGCAGGGGTGTCACCTTGCCCCCGGGAATGGCCCGTTGGATGCCCTTGACCACAACGCGATCCTCCGGCTTCAGTCCGTCGTTGATGACCCGCATGCCGTCGCGCAGGGCACCGATCTCCACATAGCGCTGCTCGACCTTGTTTTCGCTATCGACCACCAGCAGGTAGCGACCCCCCTGATCCAGACCCAGGGCGCGCTCGCTGATCAGCAAAGCGTTTTTGCGCTCATTGATGGGCAAACGTACCCGCACAAACAGCCCGGGGTATAAAAAATGGGGCGGGCCGGGATTGGGAAAAAGGCCGCGCAGCAGCATGGTTCCGGTACCCGGATCGAGCGTGGAATCCACGAAATCCAGGTGGCCCTTGTGGGGGAAACCGGTTTCGTTGGCCAAGCCCAATTCCAGCGGGATTTTATCGGGATTTTCCGCTGTTACCCCTTCTTCGCGGGCTCTTTTCATGACAGCCAATAGATCACGTTCGTTGATGCTGAAATAGGCATATATCGGATCCTGCTTTCTGATGGTGGTCAGCAGCGTAAATTCCCCGGCGCCCACCAGATTGCCGATATCCACCTTTTTGCGGCTGATACGCCCGCTGATGGGTGCCCGGATGGTGCAATAGCTCAAATCCAGAAGTGCTTTGTCCAGAGCCCCCTGGGACGATAGCACCGTTCCCTTGGATTCATCCATCTCGCCTTTCCATTTGACGACATTGGCCTCGGAAGCGGCATTTTGTTTAAACAGCAGCAGGTTGCGCTCGTATTCTTTCGTGGCACGCTCGAGTTGGGCTTTGTGTTTAGCCAGACGGCCGCGGGCATTTTCCACCGCCGCTTTGAACGGTCTGGGATCGATGATAAAGAGCAGCTGCCCCTCCTTGACGTAATCGCCGTCTTCAAAATGCACGCTTTCCAAAAAACCCTCAACCCGCGCCCGAATCTCGATTTCTTCGATCGGGCGGGTGGTTCCGGTGAATTCCAGGTACTCGGTGACATCTTTTACCAGCGGTTTGCTGACCGTGACCTCCGGTGCCGGTGGCTCGACGTATTCGTTTTTTTCGCTGCAACCGCCAAAAACGATGGACATCAGAATGGCAGGTATAAGGGAAATGGCATTATTCAATTGCAGGCAATCTCTGAAAGATCGCATATTTGATCCCCCCGGATATGTAAGATATGCAGCGGCTTTCGTTTAGATAGTTTTGATCCAAGCACTACCTATTAGAAGCTGGCAAAGCTCGAAAATAATAATATATCGATAAATAGTCAACCCATTAAACCGCAATAGTTCTGATGATGAACGCCCGAAAGCATGACACCCGATTCATCCATCCGCAGAATAAAAACCGATGCAGCCCAGCAGGAGAAGTCGAATGGCCTCGGAAACGAAAAAGAGATTTCGCTTCAGCTTATCCACCAATATTTTGATGGGGCTTTTGCTGGGCGTGGTTACGGGTCTTTGCTTCGGCGACGACTGCGCACGTTTGCAAATCATCGGCGATGCCTTTGTCAAACTGCTGACTTTGTTGATCTGTACATCCCGGCCAATCCCTTTAAATACAAGGATATCGTCGGGGTTTCCAAAGACGCCCTGATGGCCGGCCTTACCACCGGGAACCTGTTCATCATTCTGCCGGTGCTGATTCAGAATTGTAAAAGCCTCTTTGAGCAATATAAGCTGGACCATCCGGATATCGACTCCTCGGTTGATATTATCGTGCCGGTGTCCTTTAATTTTCCGAATCTGGGCAAGCTGCTGATGCTGTTGTTTATTCTGTTTGCCGGCTGGTTCTACGGCGCTACGGTTTCCTTGTTGGAATACCCCAATTTCATCTTTTCCGGCCCGTTCAGCTTTTTCGGCAGTGTCGATGTGGTCGTTAAAGGAAAGCTGGTTGAAGAGTTATTTGACCATTGGATCTTAGGGCGGGGTGCTGAAGAAAAACAGCCGCGCTGGTCGATTATTAGAGATGTTATGGGTTGGGTTGATTAGCCGGTTTCTGCTTTTTGCCTGTCGGCCCGGGCCAGCTCTTCGGTGGCGCGCTCGAATTCGGCGATCACCTGGGCGCCTAAAAGCAAGATAATCGAGGCGATCTCGATACTCAGCAGGATGACGACGGCCGTGGCAAAAGAACCATAGATAACGCTGACCAGAGAGAGTTTGGCGAAATACCACACCAGCACATGACGGGTAATTTCCCATAAAATCGCGGCTGTGGTCCCACCTAAAAGGGCATGACGAATGGTGATTTGTCCGAAAGGCATTACCAGATACAAGGAAGACAGCATGAGTATCAAACCGACCATTCCCACCAGATAAAGCCCGATCCCGGAAGCCCACTCAAAACCAAAGCTTTTGCCGAAAATCGTCAGGGTTTCACCTTCGATGGCGTCCAGCACACCGGCAATGACGGTAATGATCACAATCCCGACGCCCATTAAAATCATATAGATGTACGGAATGATGGCCGAGATCAGAAAATGCCGCCGGTGCTTTTTGATGCGATGGTAAAAGATAACCGACATGGCGTTTTCCAGCATGGTAAAAGCCATGGAGCTGAAAAACAGCATAACGCCGATACCGATAATGCCGACAAACTGGCGATATCGAAATAATGCCCCGACTTCAGCGGCTATTTTTTCGGCGTGACCGGGGACGATGAGTTCCAGCTCCTTGATGATGATTTCTAATAATTTTTCCTGCTCGATAAATTGCGACAACCCGATTAAAATCAGGGCCATCATGGGGATGATGGACAGCAGGGTATTGTAGGCCACACCGCCGGATAAAAGCAAACCCTGATTGCGCTTAAAGCCCTTCAGCACCCGCCACATAAATTTGCCCGGGTGCCTCAGGATTTGGCGGCTATATCTTTTGGTGTCTGTCATACAAGGTCGCGACCTAAAACCGAAGTATTTATCTGTCAGAATGAAGAATATAACCACGAAAACACGAAATTAAAATTCATTTTTTTTTAACGCATTCTTATATTTAGTGTTTTCGTGGTAAGAAAAAAATAGTTTCGTCAGCGCTCTTAGACGTCAGACTTTACGCTTTATCGAGCTTTAAATTTTTAAGGACGGCAAATGTATTAGAACTGACCTTACGCTCACACCCGCAGTCTTTCCGGTTGAGGTCCGATCCGCATCGCGGGCACAGGCCCTTGCAGTCTTTAGCACACAAGGGTTGCAAGGGAAATGCCATCACGACCTGTTCCTGTATGCCTTGCTGAAGATTAATCTCTTCTCCACGGAAATGCAGCAGTCCGATTTCTTCCAGTTTCAATTCGATCTCTTTCTCATCCAGAACATCCATAAGGCCCGGCACTTCTTTGGTATAGGTTAAAGCAAAGTCGGACGCCAGCGGTGTATCAAAATCTTTCAGGCAGCGGCTGCATTCGATACGAATGCGGGTCTGGAAATAACCTTCCACCTGGTAGAGTTCCCGTACCTTAAATGCCTTTACGCTGATCGTTAACGGCTCACGGAATTGACACGCCCGGCTCTTAATCATTTCTGCAATGATCGGCAGAATCAGGGGATCGACTTCAAATTCGCGGAAGAGTTCGTTATTTTTGATTTGTTCGGTATGCAGAATTAGATTTTTCATTATTTTATGCCATAAATGATTATGCTTGGACTAAATCCATCTTCATGATAATGCAAATCATTGGGTTAATCAAATCCCCTTTTTTTATGTGCGATCGACATTCATTTGTTAATTGATGTTGTCTTTGATATATTTTCAACATGAAACCTGCCAAAGGCGATAAAAAATCGGGGACAGAGCATTCATCAACGTCACCCGATGGAAAATCGATTTCGGCGTGCAAGCGCTGTGGCACCTGCTGCCAAAAAGGCGGACCTTCATTTCATCAGGCCGACAAGGCCTTGATCGAATCCGGCGTGATTCCTTCCAAATGCCTGTATACTATCCGCAAGGGTGAAATGGCCTATGATAATGTGCGTCAATGTCTGGAACCGGCAAGTTCTGATATCATCAAGATCAAAGGCCAAGGCAACAGCTGGACCTGTTTGTTTTATGACCAAGCACAAGCGGCCTGTACCATCTATGAAGATCGACCGATTGAATGCCGGGCACTGAAATGCTGGGATACAGCGGAACTTGAAGCGCTGTATGCTCATAAGAGATTAAAACGCGAGGACTTGTTGGCGGATATTGAGGGCCTGTGGGATCTCATCAAAGACCATCAGGAGCGCTGTAACTACGATACGGTTTTGGATCTGGTGCAAACCATAAATAGCGGCAAGCCCGGCGACGCGCGGCAAAAACTTGCTGAACTCATTCAGTTTGATAGCGAAATTCGAAAGCTGGTGGTATCCCGGGCAGGATTAGACGCAGACGTGCTTGATTTTTTATTCGGTCGGCCTCTCACCCGAACGCTACAAAATGTCGGTCTAAGGATTGAGCCGAAAGGAGAAAAAATCGTTATCGGGCGGCGCTAATGGTAGCAGGCGTAAAACGAACGCTTCTATTCACCATCCTTATATATCCCTACTTGACGCGCGACAATCGACCCTGGCCGAATTGTTCACCAGCATCGGTTGTCGGCTCGGATTCCTCTTCGGGCTGCTCAGTGCCGGCTTGCTTGGCTGCCGGATTGTCGGCGACGGCTTCGCCCCAGATATATTTACCGTATTTAGCATAACCCATTACATTATTGAGGCGGGGGTCGCTGTTGTTGTCCACCGGGATGACATTGCCGGTAATCAGCGGGTGAAGGTACTTGCCCAGCTCCCGGCAGCCCCCACCGGTCAAAATGATAGAATCGATATCCCAATCGTCGGCCCAGAGCCGGTCAAGATCGTTAGCGATAGTAGAT
>WOR8_10007795_pt1 | contig 10209 bp, 6 predicted proteins | sample DeeMarSeWOR38_10_FD_19890 | JGI IMG/M metagenome (IMG submission 19890)
AACAAATATGTCGGCTTTTGTACTCATGAACTGCTCATGTCCGATCTTCTTCAGGCTTGGGAAACCTTCAAAAGTCCGCTTTTGTTTGAAAAATTCGTTGAGTTCGACCGGATCAATACCGTCTGGATTGCTGTACGCGCCGCACACGTCCTCTACCGCGGTCAGGTTTGCACCGTGCGGTTTCAATAAAATACTCGCCCAAGAGCCGACATTGCCGAAACCTTGGACAAAGTAAGTGGCACCTTTGAGATTGAATTTCCGGTCTTTTGCCCATTCTTCGAGCGTGTAGACGACGCCTTGTCCAGTCGCCTTGTCACGACCAATGCTGCCGCCGGATTCCACGGGCTTGCCGGTCACGACATGGACATTTGCCTGCCGGGTGTGCGGAGGTTGCGTAGAGAGATAGGTGTCGAGTATCCAGGCCATGATCTGGGAGTTGGTGTTGACATCAGGAGCGGGAATATCGAATTCCGGCCCGATGCTGCATCCTAATGCGAAAGTGAAACGTCTGGTCATACGCTGCAACTCGGCAGGAGAATACTTGAACGGATCACACTGTACGCCGCCCTTTGCGCCACCGAAGGGGATGTTCATGATCGCTGATTTCCACGTCATCCAGGTTGCGAGTGCCCTTACCTCATCGATGTCGACTGCGGGATGATACCTTAGGCCGCCTTTGTACGGGCCCAGGACATTATTATGTTGCACACGGTACCCGGTGAATATTTCGATATGCCCGTCATCCATTTTGACGGGGAAGTTAACGATTATTTCATTTTGAGTCTTGGCCAGTATTTTGCGGATCTCTGGGTCAAAATCTATGAGGTCGGCGGCCTTGTCAAACTGCCGGCATACGTTCTCATAAACACTTGCCCTATCCTTATGTCCTACTTTCACAAAAACCTCCTGTGAGAATTGAAAATATCAGATTCTATGTGTCTGGCTGACGAAATGTGCCTAGGATCGCCAGCTACAACATCTATTGTATGCAATTACGGGCGAAAGTCAAGGATTGGTCTTTCAATCAATGCGTTGCAGGAAGAGGCACTTGAGATAATTGGTCTCGGGCATGTTCAACAGGATCGGATGATCAAGGCTCTGTGTTACGCGACCGGTGATTCTCAGATCAATGCCGGCGGCGATGGCCGACTTGTGCAGAACATCCTTGAAATCTTCTTCGCTCAGATGATACGAACAAGAAGTTGTGACCATGACCCCGTTTTTGTTCAAATGCTTCATTGCCAGAAGGTTGATATCTTTGTAGCCACGGCGTGCCGCAGCCAACGCTCTCTTGGACTTTGTGAATGAGGGTGGGTCAACAATGATGAGATCGTAGCAGTCCCTGTCGTTGCGGAGGAAATCGAATGCATCGTCGCATACAAATCGTACGTCCTGCATGTTATTGCGTCGGCAATTCTCTTGGGCAAGAGCGATCGCAGGTTCTGATGAATCCACACCAGTGACCGAAGCTGCACTTCCGTATACAGCGTATATTGAGAAAGAGCCACTGTAGCAGAAAAGGTCGAGCACGTTCCTGTCCCTGGAATTGTCCCGCACCTTTCTTCTGATGTCGGCCAGATCGAAGAAGAAACCGGTTTTCTGTCCTTGTTCAATATCTACGGTGAACAGAAAATCGTCCTGCTTTATGAGAACAGGTTTTTCCAGGGTTCCGAAAATGAGTCCTTGTTTACTTTCGAGGCCCTCAAGTTTCCGTAACTGGCTATCGCTTTTTTCATAGATGAAACCGGGCTTCATACGCGCGAGCGATTCAATGACCATGCCGCGCCGCATGTCCATTCCAAAGCAATTTATCTGAATGACAAAGCTCTCTTCGTATTTATCGACTATCAACCCCGGCAGTCCATCACTTTCGCTGTAGATCAGGCGGAAGCTATTTTCCGTGGTGATCTTATTCCTGAATTCTAAGGCTCTGTCGACCGTATCATTGATAAATTGCTGGTTGAATTCCTGGTGGGTCGTGGAAAAAAGCCGGACTGCGATCAGCGAGTGCGGATTATAAAATCCCTGTCCCAGGAAGGTATGCCCTTGATAGACCTCCACGATTTCGCCTGGCACGATGTTTTCCTTCTTTGTTATCTCGTTTGAAAATATCCACGGGTGTCCCTTGTGGCGACGTTTCACATTTATTCTCGGCATGTGAGGCAAGTATAACATTTTTTTTCTCTGCCGTCAATCGTTCTGCGTTGTTGAAGTGAGGTTGACATTGCTGGTCATCTGACTAGAATAAAACTAAGGAGGTCTGATGAGCATGGTATTACTCGTTTTCCTGCTATATCTTGTAGGTATGGTGATTGCCGGCATCGTGACCGCGCGGCTGGCTTCGAAATCCCTGGATGATTTCATTCTGGGTGGCAAGAAGATGTTGACCCCGGTCATTGCCCTTTCTGAAAAAGGTACGGACATGTCGGCCTGGTTGTTGATCGGACTGCCTGGCCAAGCCTTTAGGATGGGAATAGGTGCAATCTGGGCGGGTATCGGTGTCTGGGTGGGCAGCCTCTTCAATTGGCTCGTCATTGCCACGCCATTGCGCAGGTTGACCGGCAAGTACAACGCATTGACCCTCCCCGATTATTTCGAATCCCGGTTTGACGATAAATCCCATCTTTTGAGGGTCACGGCATCGATACTCATTGTCTTTTTCTTTACGCTCTACGTCTCGGCACAGGTGGTCGGTGCAGGGAAGGTGCTGGCAGCCACATTCAACATCCATCAGATCGTTGGCATGCTTATCGGATTGAGTATCATTTTATTCTACACGATGATGGGCGGTTTCATTGCCGAAACATGGACCGATTTCTTCCAGGGTATCATAATGGTTACTGCCCTCTTGTTGATGTGTGTTGTCGGCGTCATTCATTTCGGCGGGCTGGGCAACGTTTTCGCGCGTATCAGTGCAGTTGATCCCAAGGCGGCATTACTCTCGGCCGGAGAGAGCGGTACGGCTTTGTATCTCGGTTTGATTCTCGGCGGTCTGGCGATCGGTTTTGGCTATGCAGGTCAACCGCATATCCTCATGCGCTATATGGCTTTGCGCAGTGAGAAAGAAGTCAAGAAAGCGATGATCATTGCGATGATCTGGACGACGCTGGCCGTGAGTGCGGCGATCTTTCTGGGTTTCCTGGCTATTCCTTTTTTGCGGGGTTCGATCGCCGATCCCGAACATGTCACCCTGGCTTTTGCCGCTGAGATCTTACCTGGCTGGTTGGTTGGATTTGTGCTGGCTGCAGCAACTGCGGCAATGATGTCAACAGTCGACTCGCAGCTGCTGGTTGCAACGGCCGGGATCACCGAAGATATTTATCGAAAACTCATCAATCCTGCGGCCACACAGAAATACCTCGTGCGACTGGCGCGGATCTTCACGGTCATTGTTGCGATCGTTGCTTTCGTTCTTGGCTTGCGGGCAGAGCAGTTGGTTTACTGGTTGGTGTTATATGCGTGGGGAGGCCTGGCTGCCTCCTTTGGTCCACCCCTGATACTGTCCCTGCTGTGGCGCGGTACAACAAAGTATGGTGTTTTTGCGGGTATGGTTGTCGGCGCGGTTACGATCGTGGTGTGGTATAATGTACCCGTCCTGAAAGATTTTCTGTATGAACTGATCCCCGGTTTCTTCTTTTCTTTACTTGCCACGTGGGTGGTCAGCATGCTTACCAGGAAGAACGCTATCGATGCAGCACTAGATGACAAAACTGTGAATTAGACGCGCGATCTGAAACCTTTACCCAATACTTCGAACACATCGGTTAGAATAACGAACGCATCTTTGTCAACTTTTCTCACCAGTGATTTGAAAAACGGCGTTTGCTTCTTCGTGATGACACACATGATCACCGGTCGCTCTTCCTTGCTGTAGGGAGAGTGACCCTCGAGAATGGTGACACCGCGCTGCATCTTCTCGTAGATTTCTTCGGTTATCTTGTCTGTCTTAGTGGTGACCACAAAAGCTGCGCGTGCATAGTCGATTCCTTCCAGAATCAGATCTATTATCTTTGACGACAAAAACAATGCCAGATAGCCCAGGAGGGCGAGTTCTATCGAGCGCGTGGTGATACCCGCCAGTGTGATGACGGCAAAATCAACGATCATGATCCACATGCCGACCGACATATTGGTATAGCGGCTCATTATTTGTCCGATGATGTCGGTTCCGCCGGTGCTTGCGTCGCTGCGGAATATCAACCCCAGTCCTAATCCGAGCAGTATTCCTCCGTAGAGTGCAGCGAGAACGGTGTTGTCGGTCGGGGTTTCGATCTTCACCGAATATGTCAGAAAATCGATAAGGATATTCGTGTATATGATCGCGCCCAGCGACTTGACCCCGAATGATATGCCCAGGATACGCAACGCGATGATGAAAAGCGGAATGTTGAGCAGTATGGCAACAACCCCCACCGGGGTGCCGTAAAGAAAACGTATTATCATGGCGATACCGCTCACGCCACCTGGTACGATCTTGTGGGGGATGAGGAAAGCAGCATATCCCAGCGCGAAGATGATGCCGCCGATTATCGCATATAATATTTTCATAGGGACTCCGTTTTTCGCTGATTCTCAGAGAAAATTCTGAGAATCTCTAGAACGATATCTGATCCTTTTTCTTGAGATCGGAAGGTTGGGGATTTTTTTCTCTCAGCCGGGTGATGAATACTTTGATCTTGTCAAGTTCTTTTGTCTTCTCGGTGATTTCTCTGTCGAGCGCTTCTTTTTCGGCCTTCAGTTTGCCGAGCAACACCTGCATCTCGTCGGTCTGGGCAATTGTACCGAGCGATGCGTTCTTCTTGTCCTCGAGTTCTTTCAGTTCGTTTCTCAGATCTGCCAACCGCTTGGTTTCTTCTTCAAGTTCTCGCAAGGTTTTGGCCCTCTTTTCATCCAGCTCCTTATCGAGGTTGACGAGTTCGTTGCGGCGTTTGTCGATCTTCGATATCATGTCGCTCTCGAACATGCGTGCTTTATCTACCCTGCTTGTCAGTTCCGAGAGTTGAATTTTCAGTTCTTCATGTCTTTCCTCGAGGTCCTTCTTCTCCTTCAATATGGCACTGATCTCTCCCTGACACTGTTCGCGGGATTTAACGAGCTCTTTCATCTCTTTGCTCAGTTCGGCAATTGCCTGTTCATCTTTGTTCTGGAGCACGCTCAGCGTATTCGATACCTCGGACAATCTCGCTTCGCGCTGGCTTATCTTCCCTTCGAGTAGAGTGAGTTCCTTCTTGCGCGTTTCAAGTAATTGTTTGATCTGCTTGTCTTCCTCATTGGCCTTCTTTAAGGCCTCTTGTTCTTCGCGCTGACGGGGAAGTTCCTTTTTCAGTTTCTCCAATTCGTTCTTAGCTTCCGTGGTTTCTTGTGCATATGTTTTCAGTTGTTCCTCCATCTTGGCCAGCTCTTCTTTCTTGTTCTTGTGATCGGCTTCGATCTTTTCATACACCTTGATCTCAGATTTCAGCTCGTTCAATGTCTTTCTTGCCTGTCCGATCGATTTTGCGAGATCGCTGCCCTCGCGTTTAGATTTTTCAAAATCCTCAGCAACTTTCCTGTATTCCGGTTCGATGTTCTTTAATTCTTTCTCTTTGTCCTTGTATTCATTTATCCTGGCTTCCAGTTTAGAATATTCATTCCGTGCCTTGTCGATTTTCTTTGTCACTTGATCCATTTCTTGATTTTTCTTTGATATTTCTCTCTTGAGACTTTCTTCATCGACGCGCAACTGCTTGTACGACTCCTGGGTTTCCTTGAGTGATTTGCTGATACTTTCATACTCAAGCTGATTGGAGGAGAGCAGCGAAGCGAGGTCGGCCTCTTGTTTCTTCTTTTTCTCCGCGTTCTGTGATAGCTGTTTGTAGTCGGCCTGCATTGTCTGTAGTTGTTTTTCGAGTGCATCTTTCTCGTTCTTAACCGCCTTTAGATCCTTCTCAGTGGTTCTGAGTTCATTCAACGCGTCGTGGGTCTTCTGTGTGATTTCCTGCTTTTCCCTTTCCCGTTCCTCTATCTTTGCTTGTATGCTGTAGTATGAATCTTCCACGCTGTCGAATTCCTCTTTCCGTTTGGCTAGATCCCTCTCCAAACCGGATATGAGATTCGTTAGTCCGGTTTTCTTGTCCTCCAGATCTAACACCTCCTCCTGCAGCTTTTCTTGCTGGGTTTCGAGTTTGGAGTGTTGTTTCTGGGCGTCTTTCAATTGCGTGGCTTCGCGCTGTATATCCTTCAGCTTGCTCTGCAGCTCTTCCAGTTCTGCCCGGGTATTGTCTCTTGATTCGTTGATCGCAGAGAGCTCTCTGTCCGCAGCTTTGAGCGCCGCTTGCTTTTCAGCGAGCGCCTTTTCAACCTCCTCCAGTCTGGCTAATTTCTTTTCCAGTTCCTTAAGAAGGTCAACATCTTCCCTAGGCATTACAGTCCTCTTTGCATAAGATGCCCCCGATTTTCCCCTGTCTGATCACCGAGGTACGTCCTATATTGTCCGCGGATTCCGATAGGCGACAATCATGCTGCCATTTCAAGGGTAAGGCAGAGCTGTTTCCGTAATCTGTACTTGCTCCTTGGTTCCTGGTGCACACCCGAGAGTTCATTCCATTTTCACGCATAGGAAAATAGCGGCGAAGGGACTCGAACCCCCGACACAGAGATTATGATTCTCCTGCTCTACCAGCTGAGCTACGCCGCCGACACGTTAGTATAAAGCAAATGACAGATTTGTCAATGGTTATGGGTCTAACCTTTCGTTACCGGTCACTGTATCTTCTCCGTGCAGACTTTGACAATGTTGACATCGCTACGTGCGCCGATATAATTGCGACAGAGGCCGCCAATGATTCAGTTATTGTTGATTACACTGCAGGTGCTTGAAGTGAATGTTTATCGTTTTGAACGTGGCAGCGTGGAGATTTGGTATAGATTGCCCATCTCGGTTCTTCAGGATTCGGTAACCGGGATTATGCCTGGCGACAGCACAGAGGCTAGTTACTCTTATTGGATTTCGATCCATAATGAAGATGGCACGGATTCGGCATCTATCGAAGGCAGGAAGTCCTTGTATGTACGGGCGGGAGATGTCGATGATTTTGTGATCGACTACCTTCCGCTGGCCCTTTATGCGGGCAGGTTTCGCTATGATCTCCGCGTGTATGCTGGGAGTGATGATTACCATGACCGGGGCGTCATTGAGATCGCCGAGGATTCGGATTATCTTTCCTGCAGCGATATGGTGTTAGGCACGGATAGCTTTGGTAGATTCCTTTTTCGTGATATGCCCATACTGCCCGCCCTTGGCAGTCAATTCACACCGGATGGCAGGTTGGTTAGTTATCTTGAAGTCTACGGCCTGGTGCCCGATAGCCTTCATTACTCTGTTGAATGGTGGATCCAGGATCAAACAGGTGCTACTCTGCTACATGATAAAAAGAAGGTACTCAAATATGACTACGTACAGGTCGATACGCATTCCGTTGAGCTTTCGAAATTCGTACCCGGTGAATACAGGTTCGCTACCGAGATCAATGATCCTGCATCGGCCTCGAAAATCGCTTGCAGTGCCGCGTTCAGCATTGCATCGCCCGTTCCCCTAGCCGGGCATGAATCGTATCGTGATATCCATTACCTTATCAGTGCCAATGAATATCAAAAATTCCTGAAGCTTAGTGAAACCGAGAAAGAGATTTACTTGAAGGAGTTCTGGCTCCATAATGATTATGCGGCATTCGAGGAGGGGTTAGCCGAAGCGGACAGGAGGTTCAGTACGGGTAAATTGAAGGGCCGTGATTCCGAGCGCGGGCGGCTCTTTGTTAAACTAGGACCACCTGATGAGATAGAAATAATCTCGATGACAATGTGGTCTCGTCCGTTTGAAGTCTGGCATTACTATGCGAAGAACGATTTTCTGTTTTGTGACACGAGAAACGACCACAATCCGAGACTGTTAAAGATTCTGAAGCCGGGAGAGCTTACCAAGTTGCTGGAAACCGGCATGCGTAATGGAACAAGGCAGGAGGATTGGATGTCTGAAATGGCACCCGGTACTTATGATTGGCAAGAAGATATGGAGAGTCCAGAGTGAAAGGAAGGAGTAAGATGTTAAAATATCGGCATATAACCATATTTTTTGCACTGTCGTTGATGTTTGTTTATTGTTCGGTCAATATTTTTGCCGCGCGCTATTACCGGCTCTTCGAACATGAGAGAGTATTGTATCTTGGATTGCGAGGAATTGACGAGGCTGCGGCTATTGAGTATTTAAATCTGGACTCGGCAGGTGAGAGGAAGAGATTCTATGACAACTTCTGGGCGGGCAGAGATGAAGAGCGTCAGTTGTTCGAAGAGCGTAGCGCATACGCCTTCAAGCATTTCGGAGGAAATGCACCACTGAGTGATGATCGTATACAAGTCTACGTGCGGTATGGAGAAGCAAGAAAGGAGATCATAACGCAGGAGAAGATGATAGGTGTCCAGTCAAGCGTCAGCGTGAGGCCGGCTGAGATCTGGACGTATCAGAAAGAAGGTCTGATATTCGATTTCGTTCGTATGGCACGTGCGTACGAGTTGATATCGACATCCGAATTTGGTGATCGTGTGGCCGTTTCGTATCTGAGGGAGGTCGCATCGGATACAGCCGTCGAAGTGCAGTCTGACCAGCCATTGGATTTCGTGATGTCCTATGGACGGTTCCGGCAACAGAAGAACCTGACAAGATTGGAGATCTACCTGAGCGTCGATGTCTATGATACAAACGGGCTGTCTCTTTACCGTGGTATCAAGGTGTTCAACCGGCGCGACAGTCTCATTAATAATACACGCCATATCTTGATGCCGCAATACGGCAGAAGCGCATCTTTTGTTGATGAGATCAACCTGTGGCTCAAACCTGAGGAATACAGGGTTGAAGTGGAACTCGTCGATTTGAAAGAAAAGCGGAGTGCAAGAAAAGAATTCTCAGTGAACCTGATCGAATATCAGGACGACGTGAAAGAGATCAGTGATCTGATACCGGTACGCTTGATCGATAGAGGATTCACGCACGAGAAATTTGAAAAACCTGTGGGCCGGGTAATTCCCCTGTTGGAAACGGATCTGCCCGTCCACAAACCTTTCTATTTCTACTCTGAAGCATACAACCTGGAGACAAAAGATGGTCTGCACAGGGTGCGGACAACTTACGAGGTATACAACAAGGAGAGAATGCGTCAGGAAGTAGTTGACGTCATGATAAAGGATTGGATTGAATCAGGCAATATTGCCTATCTTGGAGCCGAGTACCACCCCATGGATCTAGCCCCTGGCAATTATATCATTGTCTTGAAAGTGAAGGATTTGATCAGCGGCAAAGAACGGAGTGCCGTAACTGAGGTCAGACTGACCGGACCAAGATAGACAGGCTCATCTATTTTGTCCCACCAGGTCCATTTTCGTTCCACGATGACCATGCTCTGAATTAGATGATCTTACTAGCGGGCTACCAGGCTGAATACCGCGCCAATGAGTATCAGGAGTATTGGTTCGAACTTCAAAAAGATCAAAACTAGCAGGGCGGCAATACCGAGCACCGCGTAGGCCGGCTGCAACCAGTTCAAGGTCACAAAATAAAATCCGGTCGAGATAAGAATGGCAACGACCGCAGATTTTATACCATTGAAAAAGGAAATCACATATTTGTTGTCTGCGATTCTTCGGTAGATCCGTACCAGGATCATGAGCATCAGGAACGATGGAAGGAATATGCCGAGGGTGGCGATTATCGCTCCGGGTATGCCCATGACCTTGAAGCCAACGAAGGTTGCGGTTATTGCCACGGGTCCCGGGGTCATCTGACCTAGGGCAACACCATCCACAAATTCCTTCGCCGTGAGCCAGTTCCGCACGTTGCATACTTCGTTTTGTATGAACGGTATTGCAGCGTAACCACCCCCGAATATTATGGCGCCGATCCTGAAGAAAATTCCAAACAATTCCAAGGCCTTCTTGGGGTCAAAGAGAAACAGGGGGACGGCGAGAAATAGATGTCGCCGGTAGCCGATCCTTTCAATGGCGATATTCAGAGCACCGCACAGAATGACCGTCAGGATAGGGTCGAACTTGAGCAGAAAAAGGGCGAGCGCAAAGAAGAATACGATTATGCCCTTTGCATCTTTGATCAAAACCCTGCCCATTTCATAAGCCGCCCACAGGATGATCGAAGTAATGACTGCAGCGATCCCTTTGAATATC
>WOR8_10008546_pt1 | contig 10207 bp, 8 predicted proteins | sample DeeMarSeWOR38_10_FD_19890 | JGI IMG/M metagenome (IMG submission 19890)
AAAAACAATGGACCCAGAATATCCTCTCTATCCGTCCAATAGCGCAACCCAAATTTACCTCTTTGCTTCAGAGCTACATTTTCTTCCATAACAAATCTCCTTCTAAAACCTGCTATAGAGGCTGGGGATCGATACGTAAGCCAGTTTCCTTGTCAAAAAACCGAAGCTGCTGTTTTCTCACAGCAAAACTGTATGTTTCTCCAGGTTCTATCTTTACGTGCATCTCAGATGAAAGATTAGCGATCACCCTTTTCTCAGCCGCGCTGCCTTCGACCACCCCATACACCTGTTGTTCCGCGCCCAAATACTCCACCCGTTTCACAGCAAAGTGGAAAAGTTGCAAATCGCCTTTTTGTTCAGCGAGTTCTTGCGGGATAAACTGCTCCGGGCGAAAACCGACCAGGAAGCTTTCCTTTTCGATAAAGTTCATGCCGGGGGAACCTAGGAAAGAAGCAACGAAAGTGTTGGCGGAATCGTGATAAACCTCCTGCGGTGTACCAATCTGCATAACCTTTCCATGTGACATAACCACGATGCGATCACCCATGCCCATGGCTTCGATCTGATCGTGGGTCACAAAGATGGTGGTAACACCCAATCGGCGCTGAAAATGTTGCAGTTCATCGCGAGCGGAGGCGCGCAATTTAGCATCCAGATTAGAGAGCGGTTCATCAAGCAATAGCACCTCCGGCTCTTTGACCAGTGCCCTACCCAGAGCGACACGCTGCCTCTCCCCGCCCGAAAGCTGGCGAGGTTTACGATCGAGCAATTTCTCGATCCCGAGTGTGTCCGCCGCCCATTGGACTTTCTTCTGGATTTCTTCCTTAGATATGTTTCCATGCGCCTTGAGTGGAAAGGCAATGTTATTAAATACCGTCATATGTTTTTCCAAACCGGCAATCATGCGCATCAAAGTTGTTTTTCCGCATCCCGAGGGCCCAAGAATGACAAGTAATTCCCCTTCTTGAATGGCGAGGTCTACGCCATCTACGGCACGAACATCATCAAAATGTTTGGACAATTCCTTAATTTCAATAACTGCCATGTGATTTACCTCAACGATTTATAGAGATTATTGATTTTGTAGATATGGAATTCATAAAAAGGGGGGCCGATACGATTCTAATCATACCTGCCCCCCTCTGTTACCTGTTCATACATCTAACCGGCAACAAGTTACACTTAGCTGCAACTCGCTCATTAGTTACAACCGACCAGCCCTGTCTCACGCCATTTCTCAAATATGGCATTGATCTGGGTTTCGGCGTCTGCGATTGCCTGTTCAGGTGTCTTTTCACCTCGCGCTGCCTCAGCCATCATTAATATTCGTTCCAAATACCTCACCAATGGCCGGATTTGCAGGACCAGGGAATCCCAGCCAGGTAACTGTGTCCCATGCAGATGACAGGACCTCCAGTTTATTTGCTGGGCGAGATCCGAATGGATCCTGGGCCAGCCAGCCATCCAGTTCTGGAACCGTGCTTGGGAAGGCCGGGAAATTGTAGAGCTTAGCGTTGAAAACCGCCTGATTGTAGTTAGCCGTTAGATGCAGCAAGAATGCTTTCGCGGCCTCTAATTCAGCACCTTCAACATAATTGGGAATAACGTACACAGACCAAACATGAGCAGAAGCGTACTGGTCGCCACGAGGACCACTTAATGCAGGGCCAAAACCAATATTATCGGCTGCTTCAGGGTCAATATCCTGCAAGGAGCGATAGGCGGAGATCGAATTGAGAATATAGGAGAGTTCTCCGGCGATCAAACCTTGGTTGTTTGAAGCAGGTGTCCATGCAAAGACCTCTTCAGTCATTGCCGAAGCATAAAGCTCTGAGACAAACTGGACAGCTTCCAAAGTTTCTGGAGAATTGATGACTACGCACTCGTTCTCATCTTGGACTGAACCGCCAAACGACCAGATGACATTTCGCATCGCCAATCTTGAGTCCAGTTCAGGAGACATGCCCAATCCGAGTGGAACGCCCAGTTGATCTTTAATTTTTGCGCCCCCATCGAGTAGATCTGCATATGTGGAAGGGCCAGTTGGATAGCCAACCTGTTCCCACATTGCTCTGTCGTAATTCGCCGGATCAGGCACCCACCCAGGACTGAAGCCGTAATAAGTTCCGGTTGCGGGTAAGTAGGAACTCATCTTGCCAGTTTCTGCTTGTTCGCCGAATAATTCTTGTGCTTGCATATTAAGATCAGTTAAATCATGCAGGCCTTCGATAAATTGCGGGGGCGCAAAGACCATTTCTACCAGGCTTGGACCAGCACCGGCATCGATCGCGGCTGTCAGGGAAGCAGGCAGTTCACCCAAGGCAATATGATCGACTGTTACATCAACTTTATTGGCATCTCCCCAGGCCTCCGCAAAGGGATCAAACCAGACATCGTATTGCGGCACAAAATGGCTCCATTGCAAGATCTTAAGTTCTGTGCCTTCTGGGAATGGCTCCAATTCAACTGGAACTTCAACTTCAACCGGAACTTCAACTTCAACTGTCTGGATTACAACTTCAGGGGGAGGGGCTGTGGGTGGTTCTGCTGGTGCACAAGCAGCCAAAATAATCGAACCTACGATCATTAAACTAAGAAACAGGGAAACACGTTTATCAGTTATCATTTTATTCCTTTCCTTCCAAGATTTGAGACTCCTCCAAATTTGACGAATTCTGTTGGGAATTTTGATTTAATTATCGGATAAACACCTCCTTAATATGTGGTTATTTACATATGTTTATGTGTAATATTATGCACGATTTATAATAAAAAAACAAACATTTTTATACCTTTTTTACAATTAACACACTAATTGTCCAATATCTTCAACCCTTCACAACCTCTCTCCGTGGGATATCCATCATCATGATAGAATCCAAGCCCACATAGCTAAGGAACTTTGCTATTAAATGTTATAGGAGAATTTACAAACATGAAAAACTTTCAATCATTTTTCATTATTGCTATCGCTGTGTTAATTGCCACAGCATGTGGCCCGGCAGCCGCACCGGCTGAAACGGTCACGCTCAAGATTGCTGTTATGCCTATCATCGATACGCTGCCGTTGTACGTTGCCCAAGGTGAGGGTTTCTTTGCTGAACACAATGTGGAAGTCGAGCTGATCCCGGTGGCATCTGCGCCCGAACGTGTGCAACTGGTAGCATCAGGTCAGGTAGATGGTTCCATTAACGAGACGCTCTCGGTCATGCTCTTCAACCAGGAGGCCATCCAGATGCAGGCCGTGCGTTATGCGCTGCGTCCTGCCGAAGGATATGGACACTTCTTCATTCTAGCTTCCGGGTCGAGCGGCATCACCGTGCCCGAGGGCCTCAAAGGCGTTGAGATAGGGGTTTCGCAGGGCACGATAATCGAATACGTCACCGAGCGACTGCTGACCGCTGAAGGCTTGAGCGCCGACGAGATCGTCACCATCCCTGTTCCCAAGATTCCCGACCGCATGGCGCTGCTGGCATCCGGAGAACTGTCCGCCGCCACCCTGCCCGATCCGCTGGGCGCGCTGGCCGTGCAATCTGGCGCTACAATCGTCCTGGACGATTCCAACCATCCCGAATATGGCTTCAGCATCTATTCCTTCCGCAAGGAAGTTATTGATGCGCACCCCGAGGCTGTTATGAATTTCCTGCTGGCCATCGATGAGGCGATCACACTCATCAATGCCGACCCAACTCAGTACACCACTATCCTGAGCGACAATAACATTGTCCCGTCACCGCTATTGGAGGCCTACAAGGTGCCGCCCTTCCCTGCCGCTGGTGTTCCGACCGAAGCCGAATGGCTGGATGCCCTTGAATGGGCTAAGGGCAAGGGTATGCTAAATGTTGATGTTTCATATAAGGACTCTGTCAATCCCTCGCTGCTTCTACCTTAGCTTATACCTGCTTGCGGTATGATGCCCCCGAGCACAATATGTGCTTGGAAGGGTATATAATCAACGGGAGGCCGAAATTCGGCCTCCCGTTTAGTTTTCCCAGACAAAAGTGCGTCACACCATATTTATGAAATTGGTTCCAGCCAAATTAGAATTCCGCTTATCGGCATGAGCTAATCTTTCAGGTGAGACGCACCCTCAAGATTTCTAATATGATCAACCTCCACTCCCTGACCTTCGCCTACCCTCACTCTCCGCCGCTCTTTCAGAAATTTGACTGGAGCGTCAAACACGGTGAAGCATGGGCAGTGCTGGGTACATCCGGCTGCGGGAAGACCACCCTGCTGTACCTGCTGGCCGGCTTGCAACACGCCAGCGATGGTCAGGTGTTGATTAATGGGACGGTGCTAACCCGCCCACGCCCGCGCACGGGATTGATCCTGCAAGATTACGGGCTGTTGCCCTGGGCCACCGTCCGCGAGAATGCCGAGTTGGGTTTGAAAGTGCGAAATTTCTATGGCGCAGATGGGATCCACACCCCGCAAGATTACCGCCCCGAACAGGATGTCACACCCTGGTTGGAACGGCTCGGCATCAGCAAGTTCGCGGACAAGTATCCATCCCAAATCTCCGGTGGACAACGTCAGCGTACGGCCATCGCGCGCACGTTAGCCCTGCAGCCTGACATGCTGCTGATGGACGAACCCTTCGCATCACTGGATGCTGTCATCCGCGAAGACTTGCAACTTCTGACATTGGAACTCTGTGGCGAGAGTGGGATCACACTGGTCATCGTGACGCACAACATCGAAGAAGCCGCTGCAATGGGAAACAAAATCCTGCTGCTAGGCGAACCGCCTAACCAGCAGGCGCGCGCATTCGACAACCCTACTGCCGGGAAACCCGGCCATCGCGAGAGCCGGGAATTCCATCTGCTATGTCAGACGTTGCGCAAGGAGCTATCGCATGAAACGGCGTGATGTGCTGCTCGCTAGTTTAGGCATCCTCGCCATCTGGCAGGTTGCGGCGATGGTCGTCAACCGTCCTATTCTACCGACACCCATCATCGTGCTGGATGTTTTCTTCAAAGAATTGGGCGGGGAGTTGCCCATTCATTTCGCTGCCAGTCTGTGGCGCGTGGTGGCGGGGATGCTGCTATCGGTTGTGACGGCTGTCCCTGCGGGACTGGCAATTGGCGGGTCCAAGCGGCTGAACCGCTTTCTGTCCCCGGTCATATATTTGCTCTACCCCATCCCAAAAGTGGTATTTGTCCCCATTGTGCTGCTCTTCCTGGGAATTGGTGACCTGGCCAAGATTGCGGTTATCTTCATCATCCTGTTCTTCCAGATCGTTGTGCTGGTTCGTGACCAGGCGGCGGGATTGCCCTCACAGCTATTGCAAAGCCTGCGCAGCCTGGGCGCAGGGCGCAGGGCGTTGTTCCGCTTTGTGTACCTGCCTGCCAGCCTGCCCGCCATTTTGACGGCGCTTCGCCAGTCCGTGGGCGTGGCAGTGGCAGTGTTATACATCGCCGAAGCATTCGCCACACAAAAGGGATTAGGGTATTACATTTACTACAGCGGCAGCAACCTGATGAATTACCCGGCCATGTACGCTGGTGTGCTGGCGATGAGTTTGCTGGGGCTGGGATTGTATTTCACTGTGGATTGGATGGAGCGGAAGCTATGTCCGTGGAAGTATATGGGATAATCTAACAAGAAAAATATCAATCAACGGAGGGCAGCATGACTGATTCGGCACTACAAGCACTATCTATTCTACGAGATGGTAGCCAATTTAAGTGGTATGTGATCCCCTTACTGGCGTTCATCTTCTATGTGTATGTGATGGAAGTCGAAAAGCGTAACTGGAACATCGTCCTGGCGGGTCTGGCTTTCTGGGGCATGGACTGGTTTAACGAGATCGTCAATGGCGTTATTTTTCGCGCCACGGGCTATGCACCTGTCTGGGGCGCGCCCGCTGATACAGCCTACCTGATCTTCGTTGGATTGAACATCGAGATCATGTTCATGTTCGCGGTCAGCGGAATTATCTGGACCAAGATGCTGCTCCCAAACAAGGAAGACAAAATCCTGGGGTTGCCCAACCGCTGGGTAGTAGCCATCGGCGGTGCGGCTTTCTGCGTCTTCGTGGAGTACCTGCTCAACAGCGCTGGCGCACTGACCTGGGAATGGCCCTGGTGGAACCGCTCCGCACCGTGGTTAATTTTCCTGTTCGGCTACCTGACTTTCTTCATCGCCGCCTTCTGGGTCTATGATATGGAGTCGTTCAAGAAGAAGCTGTGGACGGTCGGGACGATCTGGGGCGTGGACTTGGTTCTGGTCATCATCTTCCTGGGTGTCTTGAGGTGGATATAAACATTTGTCTCACTAAGAGGAGATCGAAGTCGAAGTGGGCGTTTAGCGCATCGCGCCTGGTAATCCTTTGCGAACTCGTCCACCAGATATTGTGGACAGTATTCATTTCCCCTCCTTACGCTAAGAGTTTCAAACCCCTCTGTAGAATGATGTAAATCGCAACAGCTTTGAATAGAATTAGCCTGGGTGAGCAATTCGAATCCACACACAATTGGGATTAAATCATATGCGAGGTTGTTGTGCTTAATTACATCCTAAGAAGGCTTCTTCTCATACCAGTTGTCATGTTAATCGTCTCAACGATCCTTTTCCTGCTTATCTTACAATTGCCGGCTGAAAGACGGGCCGAAGTTTATATCCCCACTGTCAGTTCTCGTATCACAGAAGAAGAATACGCAAGGCTTGTTCAGGTCACGATAGAACGCTATGGGCTGAATGAGCCGTTTTATGTTCAATACGCGAATTGGATTCGCAACTTGTTCCAGGGGGATTGGGGATACTCGCCATCCTGGCGCCAACCGGTATTAGAAGGACTACTTCATCGCCTGCCGGCTTCCATTGAACTGGGGGTCTTTGCGATGATACCCTCCGTATTATTTGCCATTATCCTGGGAGGTATAGCAGCCATAAGGAAAAATCGTGCCTCTGATTATATAGTGCGTTTGTCTGCTTTTGTTGGCTGGGCGATCCCCAACTATATATTTGGGCTCATCTTCATGACCATCTTCTATGTCTGGCTGGGTTGGTTTCCGCCGGAACGCTTGAGCTATTGGGCGAATCCAATCGTAAACGCAGAGAGTTTCCAAAGCTTTACGGGGTTATTGACCATCGATGGGATACTAAATGGGCGTCCTGATATCTCACAGGATGCAGTTCGGCATCTAATGTTACCGGGTATCACGCTGGCGGTTTTCCAATGGGCCTTGTTCGTGCGTATCATGCGTTCCTCAATATTGGAAGAATTCATGCAAGATTATGTTACAACCGCCAGGGCCAAGGGTTTATCAGAGAACAACATTCTAAAAGTTCATATCTATCGAAATGCGCTGCTGCCGGTCATTGCAAGCGCAGGTGTCGCAACAGCCATGTTATTTGGAAATATCATTGTTGTGGAAGTCCTGTTCAACTTTAACGGTGTCGGCAGATGGGCGATTGAAGCGATCCAAAACTTCGATGCCCCGGCAGCAATCGGGTTTATCCTGCTCAGCAGCGTGGTTTCTACACTTGCCAGTCTGGTTGCCGACATTCTCTTTGCAATCGTTGATCCGCGCGTATCCATCAACTAAAGGGTTAGAAGGATCACCAGTTAGCCATGAATACCAAACGTAGAATCAAACTTCAGAACTTTGAATTGATCTTTGGCCTTTTGATGATTCTCGGGTTTTTAGGTATTGCTATCATGGCCCCTGCCCTTGCTCCGCCAACAGGGGATTTCCCAGAACTCACTTACATTATTCCGCGGGATGGGTTCAAGGACTCGCCTCTACCTCCCAATCCTGACCATCCATTAGGCACGTTACCCGAACAATACGATATATACTACGGCATCATATGGGGCACACGCCGGGCATTTGTGCTGGGAATCTCGATCACCCTGGGGCGGGCTTTCATTGGGGTCATTTTAGGCCTGATCAGCGGGTATTACAAAGGCATCCTCAGCAGCTTGATTATGCGCGTTACCGATGCATTCATGTCGATGCCAACGATCGCTGCAGCGGCGCTCATGTTCGCCTTGTTTGGTGAACTGGCCACTCCCCATTTTACTCCGGGAGGCAGCCTTACCCACGACCCAACCGTTTTATTACAGAACGAGAACAGGAACGTAATAATTATCGTTCTTTCACTGATGCTCTTCGGGTGGATGCAATATGCACGCTTGATTCGCGCCAATGTGATTTCCGAACGTGAAAGGGAATACGCTCAGGCTGCGAAATCGGTCGGGGCTCCAAACAGGCGGGTAATCTTCAAACACATTCTGCCGAATGGGATCAAAGGCCTCTTTGTTCTCACTGCATCAGATATTGGCAGCATGGTTGCGGTGGTTTCCTTGTTCTATTTCATAGGGCTTATTGGCAGATACCCTTATGGCCCGGTTGCGGACTGGGGGCAAATCCTGAGTATATCGCGCGATTGGATCGTAGGACCGCCCAGTCGACGTTTTTTATATTGGTATACCTATGTGCCCGCTATTTCAGTCATTGCTTTGTTTACCATTGCCTGGAGTATGGTTGGGGATGGCTTGCGCGATCTTTTTGACCCCCGAATATCATTGAGAAGACGAAGGAAAAAGAGATATTCCTTTCTCGCAAAATGGTTTGGACAACATTCCCAGCCGCAGGTGCCCGCTTATCCAACAATCCGCAGCCTGAATTTTGAGACTCTGCCCGACGAGTCCGAACCCGATCCTGTTATCATCCATGCCCGGAGCGCACTTAAACGTGAAGATTTGTCTGAAGCACTACACGCCTACACTCATCTGGTCTGGGATGGGAAAAATGTCGGAACCGTTATCCGGGACCTGCAAGCCATTACCTGGAAGTATCCGGGTGCTGTGGAGGCCTGGAGTATTCTTGGGGAGGCTCTCAAGCAGCTTGACAGGCAACTGGATGCGCAGCAGGCATTCGAGCACTATCGAAAACTCAAAAAGCGCGAAGAAACCAATCAAAAAAGGAACCTTACCTGGAATAGAAATCTGGCCATTATAGGCTTGCCTGCGTTAATAGGTGGACTGATTTTCATCGTATCCGGGATTTATACAGGGAGTAGGCCGAATCAAGAATTACCAACAGAAATTCCTACCGCGCTTCCAACCGTAACACCAACATTCGAATTGTTTCTCCCTGCACCCAGGATTTCTACTGCTACGCCAATACCAATTGAGGCAGCCAATACGCCCACCCCAACTGTGCAGAGTACAGATGTTCTTATAGAATGCATTCCTGACAATCCATCTCAGATAGGAAAGGTGGTTGAAATCATAGACGGTAATACGATCAAAGCGCTCATCGGTGAATATGTGTATGTTGTTCGGTATATCGGTATCGACGCTCCAGCCTATGGCGAAGTGAACGAACCCTATGGACCGGAAGCAGCATTCAAAAATACAGATTTAGTCTACAAGAAAGAAATTACATTGGTACCCGACCACTCCGACAAAGACTTGCGGGGACGCTTATTGCGCTATGTACTGGTTGGGAATGTTTTCGTCAACTATGAACTTGTTGCTGAAGGCTTCGCTACATCACTGGATGAGCCTCCAAATTCTGCCTGCGCCGAAGTCTTCCAACTGGCCGAGCAATTGGCGCTTAAGAACCAGGTTGGAAGATGGGTTTCCGCGTCGGCTACTTCTAGCCCGTAAACTCATCATCTTAACAAACAAAACATCTGCGGTACACTCTAACCATGACCCGTTCCCTGCGCCTGAGTCTGCTGTTGATAGCCGCTGCTACGCTGAGTTTCGAGATCACGCTCACGCGGGTGTTCTCAGTGGCGCAGTTTTACCATTTCGCCTTCATGATCGTCAGCATCGCGCTGCTGGGATTCGGCGCTAGCGGCACCGCGCTGACAATTTTCCCAAAACTTGGGCGAAACGCTCCTCGCCACGCCTTAGGCATGCTCGGTCTGGCGACAGGCATCAGCATCCTGGGGGCTTATCTGCTGACCAATTGGTTGCCCTTCGATTCCTTCAGCATCGCCTGGGATCGCAGGCAGATTGGCATTCTCGTTCTACATTACGTTGCCCTGGCTACCCCCTTCTTCTTCAGCGGGATGGCGGTCGGCTTGCTGCTGGATGTCTACCCTGAATCTGCCGGAGGAACGTATGCGGTCAATTTGTTCGGCTCGGCATTGGGCTGTGTTTTTGCCATGCTTGCGACTCCGTTTCTGGGCGCGGAGGGGGCAGTCACGTTAGCAAGCGGGCTGGCCCTGTTGGGGGCACTGA